>Ga0302287_10000018_pt1 | contig 193268 bp, 173 predicted proteins | sample III_Fen_E2_4_FD_200452 | JGI IMG/M metagenome (GOLD analysis project Ga0302287, IMG submission 200452) | Peat permafrost microbial communities from Stordalen Mire near Abisko, Sweden - III_Fen_E2_4 | ecosystem: Environmental > Terrestrial > Soil > Wetlands > Permafrost | place: Sweden... | reverse complement strand
ACGATCCTGCCGGCGGGGGGACTCCATGATGTCGACGCGTCCGGAAGCCTCGGCTATTAAACCAATTTCTGGTCGGCGTCCGAGTCCTCCGAGGAACGCTCCCTGTTCCAGCCCTTCAACAATGCGGACGCCAATTCAAGCCAATCCACATTCGTAAAGACGGGCATGTTCTCCCTTCGCTGTATCCGCGACAATTGACGCGCTGCATCCAGACGTTCTCGAAAAAGGCAATCACGCAGGTGCATCTCTCACCGCGAGAGCGAGTCGGCGCGGGCCGCCCGTGCATCTCATTGGGCAGAACGTCAAGAGGCCTTGCGAAACCTCGGGCGTTTGCCTTGGGAAGCGCATTCCATCAGGTACATGTTGATCAGAGACTGATAGGGAACGCCCATCTCGCCGCCTAGATTCTTGAAGTAGTCCAGCGCAGTCGTGTCCAAGCGGATCGAAATTGCCTTGCGCACCTGCGCGGCGTAAGGATTCTTGCGAGCCTGCGAGAAATCGTATTCGGTCTTCATGTCCGCCTCCCCCGATATTGCCTGGTTTCATTCTGGCTCGCCTTCCGTGCCGAGATAATTCTCAACAGCAGATCATCGCCATCGCTTCCGCGCTCGCAATGCACTACCACCAGCACCCGCAATCGCCAGCTCATGCCGAGGAGCAAGAACCGCTCTTCGCCAGCCGTCGAGTGGTCTGGATCTTCGATCAAGAGGCCCTCGACGTCCGAGAAAACCGTGCGAGCCTCTTCAAAGCCAACACCGTGCTTCTTGCGGTTGATCGCATCCTTGGTAGCGTCCCACTCGAATCGCATACTTTGTATATACACTCCGAGGTGCATGAGCGCAAGTCATCAAAGAATGAGAGCTATGAACCGCGTCACCTCACCGCGAGAGCGAGTCGGCGCGGGCCGCAAGGCTCGTCTCACCCCGAGCGCGCAGCCAGCCGGCGATGGTGCGCAAGCCGGGCTTCGCGGTAGCATCTCCCAATTCCAGGGCCTTGGCGTAGCCGTCCACGGCCGTCTTGGCGTCGCCAGCGCGGGCGCTCGCCTGCCCCAAGGCCTTCCAGAGCAGCGGCGAATCAGAAATCAGCTCCAGGGACTGCCGCAGCACCACCACCGCCTCCCCGTCGCGGCGGCGCAACTGGGAAAGCCGCGCTAACCGCAGCCAGGCCTGGACGTTGCGCGGGGCGACGACCAGCACGTCCTGGTAGCACTCTTCGGCGCGATACCAGGACTCGCAGGATTCGTAGAGGCTTCCAAGAGCAAGCGAAAGGCGCCCCGTGGTATCGGAAAGCGTCCGAGGACGGAAAAGGTCCAGCGCCTCCACCGCTCGCGCCGTGTCGGAGGCGGCAAGCAGGGCCCGCGCCAACCCTAGGTGGCCCGCGGACGAGGTGGAATCGGCGCCGATGGCGCGCGAGAACCAGGTCGCCGCGTCGGCCGGATTTTCTGATTCGAGAGCGATCTCGCCCAGGCGCACCGCGGGGTCGGGGTCGGTGGAATCGATGTCCCACAGGATGCGCCACTGCCGCGCCGCCTCGCCCCAGTCGCGATTGTCTTCGGCCAGAATAGCCAGATTCTGTCGCGCCCGCAAGAAGCGCGGCGCCCACTCCAGGGCCCGCGTCCAGGCGGCGGCGGCTTCGCCGGTCTTTTTGAGCTGGGCCTGGCAGTTGCCGTAGTTGAACCACGACACCGCCGGGTCGACGCCTCGCCGGGCAGCATCCCGATAGAGCGCCGCCGAGCCGTTCCAATCGCCCTTCTCGTAGAGTTCGCCGGCTTTGTCCAGAAGCGCCTGCGAGGCCGAATCGCGCACCGTTTCGGCACCGGCAAGACCGGCCAAAGCGAGGATTAGGAAAAGCCACTTCACGAATGCGCCTCGCGACCCATGGCGGGGATCTCGCGCCACAGCCGGAACCACATGAAAATGAAGCGCCCGGTGTCGCGCCAGGGGTGAATGTGGCTTAGGGCCTCACCGTAGATGGTGGGCACCGGTACCGAAGTGATGACCCAGCCGTGGCGAGCGATGCGCACCAGCGCCTCACTTTCCCACTCAAAGCGCCCCTGGCGCGGCATGGAAGGGTGAAGGACAGCTTCCAGGTTGTAGAGACGGAAGCCACACTGGCTGTCAAAAAGCGCCGTGCCCGCCTGTAGCCCAAGCAGGAAGGTGGTGAGCCGGTTGGAGCACACCCGCGGCCAGGGCATCACTCGCGGTGACAGGTTCCGCGCCCCCACCACCACGCCCACGTGCGGCATTCCAAGGGCCTGCAAGAAGCGAGGAATTTCCTCTGGCGGGTGCTGCCCGTCGGCATCCAGGCAGATGGCGTGGGTAAAGCCCAGCTCAGCAGCATGGACAAATCCTGTCATCAGGGCGCTTCCCTTGCCCAAATTCTTGCGATGTCGCAAGACCTCATGTACGCCAGCGGCGCGCGCGGCCTCGGCCGTCTCATCGCCGGAGCCATCGTCCACCACCAGGACATCTTCCGGAGGCACCCACGAAAGCAGTCGCGGCAGCAGGGCCGAAAGCTCCCGCGCCGCCCGATAGGCCGGGACGACGACAGCGCATTTCATCCGGCGCCGACCTTCCAGGCCTTCACGATGGCACTAGCGCGCAGGTCATCGAGCTGGGGGTGCGCCTCGTTTGCCACCGCGCCGGCCATATCCTCCAGGTGCGCCTTGCCAGTCGCCAAGTGCAGAAACGCCGCCAAGGCCGCGCGACCTTCAGAGATCCAGCCAAGGCGCGAGCCCAGCGCACACAATTCCAGCCGCCGCAGCGATTCTTCGCGAGAGAGCAGCGAACAGGCGCCCAGCAGAGCGTCGGAGCGGAACACGGCGTCGCGCAGTTCCGCCTCGCGCTCCTGAACCAAATCCTCCAAGGCCCGTCGTTCCTCCTCGCGCAAGCGATGTGCGAGTTCCTCCAAACGCGCCGCCAGCTCGGCCTCGGTGGCCCCTAGAGCGATGCGATTGCCAACGGCCTGCAAGGCGATGTCTTCATCTTCCACATCCGAGAGTGGCTGCAGGAAAAAGCCCACCGCATCCAGGCCCTCGCGCACCTGCGACAGCCGCCGCGTCCAGCGCAGAGCGGGAAGAAAGACGCTGACCATAGCCTGTAGCCCCGAGCCCAGAATCGCCGGGTTCCAGGTCTTCCAGCCCCAATGGGGATCGCGCGCTAGCAGAAGATGCTCGCGAGCCAAGGCTTCCCAATCCGAGATATCTTCCAGGCAGGCAAGCAAGTCGCAGCCGGGGCGCCTGGCCCACAGGCGCAAGTGATCTTCATCATTGAGGAAAAGTCCGCGCTGACCGCCCTCTTCCTGGAAAGCAGACCACGCCCCGCCAGAGCGAGTGCAGAGCGCATTGGGGATTTCCAGCCGCTCGGCCAGAAGTTCCAACTGCTTGCGCGGCGAAGAGGCGTCGGCAAGCAGCAAAAGTTGCGGAAAGAAGTTCGCCCGGAAAGACTCCAGCTCCACGAAGGTGGTGTCCTGTTCGGAAAGGCTGGCAACCGGCCAGAAACGATGCCCTTCCAGGTTGCGCGAAAGCCGAACTCGACTGAAGAGCAGGATGGCTTCCGGATCTTCTTTGCGAATCTCCAAAGGAGATGGTCCCGCGCTCACTGAGGCTCCGACAGCAGCACCCGCAGACGGGCCGCTTCCTCGTAGTCCTCCCGAGCCACCGCCGCATCCTGGCGACGGCGCCATTCCTGACGACGATATTCATGCACCTGTTCGCGCAAAGTCTCGGCCTCAGGCTGATCGCAAAGGCCGCGATGGTGCGCCTGCAAAAGCGGCACCAGTTGCTCCCGAAAGGCATCGTAGCAGGCCGGACAGCCCAGATGCCGCTCGTGCAGAAAGTCGGACCACGGGAAGCCGCAGACCGGACAAACCGAGTCGCTCAGCATGCTTCCAAGATGCCCTGGGAAAGCCGCAGACGGCGGTGAGCGCGACCGGCAAGCTCCATGTCATGGGTGGCGATCACGAAGGCCTGGCGGTGCCGCTCCGCAAGGCCTGTCAACTGGTCGTAGAGACGCACCGAAGTGGCCGGGTCGAGGTTGCCTGTCGGCTCGTCCGCAAGCACCACGGCGGGATTTCCGCACAACGCCCGCGCCAAGGCCGCACGTTGCCGCTCACCTCCGGAGAGTTCGTTAGGGCGATGCTCGGCGCGTTCGCCAAGGCCCACCTCTTCCAAGAGCGCATGAGCATGGCGCAGCGCCTCGCGGCGGGTGCTGCCGGCGATCAGGAGCGGAAAGGCGACATTTTCCACCGCCGAAAAGTCCGGCATCAAGTGGTGGAACTGGAAGACAAAGCCCAGTTTCCCAGCGCGCAGCCGCGACAGTGCCCCATCGTTCATGGCAAGAGCGTCCTCGCCGTCGATGTGCAAAGTGCCTTCGTCGGGACGATCGAGAGTCCCCAGGATCTGCAGGAAGGTACTCTTGCCCGAACCACTCACGCCAAGAATGGCCACCACCTCGCCCGGCTCCACCCGCAGGGAGGCTCCTTGTAGGATCGGCAACGTCTGCCCCGTCTCGCGATAGGTCTTGGTAATCCCGGTTGCTTCTAGGACCGCTTGCGTCATATTCCAAAGGTAGTCGGATGTGGCATCGCAGGCGAGCCAGGTCTAACTAGAAGAACCAGGAAACGTCGAGACGCCCCACCCGTTCAACAGAAATGGGCTGAGAATACACAAAGCTGTCAATGGTGATTGAAGGCGACTTCGAAAAGTCCCGCTGTTCATAGCTTAGCCCCAACCTCAATCCGAAGTTCCACTCCACGTTCAGTTCCGCGCGCCATCCGTTGTTCGCTGCCGGAGACAGGGTAAACTGCCGAGTCGCCTCATTGACATCTTCCGTGGAAGCGATGGGAAACAGACAAACTCCTCGCAAGGAGGCCTTCCAAGTGCGGTGACGGAGCTCGGGGCCGATGCCGAGCTCGGTCCAATCGAGAGTCCACGTTTCGTCATAACCGTGACGGCTAGAGCTCGTCCCGTCATAATCAATCATCCGTTTCACAGACCGATGACTCCAGCCGAGACTGGCATCCAGGAACAACGGAGAACGCAAAGGAATCTCGCCACGCACTGCCGCATCGAACTCCCATCCGGAATATCCAGTGACGGCCGTGTAGGCCACTGAGCGCGTCTTGTAGACGGGATATACGTTGCCGTATGCGTCCTCGTAATACTGCGCTGGCGTGGCAAGCACCAACGAATCGGACTGCAAGCCACCGTCGTAATAGACAGCAGCACGCAGGTACGTCGCGCGTCCTTGGACAGAAAATGTCTGATCGAAACGGTAGCCGCCAGTCACCGAAAAGCGGTGCCGCCATCCGTCTTCCGTAACAAAACGATGGTTTGGACCATACCCCACGGTGACCACGTTTGTCAGTCTTCCGTTGTTTACAACCACCAGCCACTGATCGCTGCTGGTTTCGTGCCAATGAAAATATTCCGGAGCATAGCCGACTCCGAAGAAGAATCCCTTCTGGGAAAACTCCGAATTGTTGGCAGGCTCCTCGGCCAAGGCCGGGAGCGCCAACGCCAGCAGGACTACGAAAGGGCGGAGAAGCGCGAGCACAGGATTCCGTGCGCCACGGCGACGTTGAGTGACTCAACCCCTTTGGCAATCGAGATGCGCAGCTTCACGTCGCACTGATCCAAAAGATTTTGCTGAGTGCCAGCACCTTCGTTGCCAATCAAGAAGGCGACCTTGCCCTCGATCTTGCCGGGAGCAGCTCCCAGACGGTGCGCCAGCGATTCGAGGTTCTCCTTGCCGTGAGGAGAGGTCCCGACGATCAGAAAGCCCTTGCTGCGCAAGAACTCGAAGGTTCCCGCCAGATTGTGCCCCTGTTCAAAAGGCACCGAAGCCACGAGGCCCGCAGCGCCACGCGCCACGCGCGGATTCCAGGCATCCACAGTGCCCTTGCCCAAAAGCAGGGCATCAAAACCAAAGGCGGCGGTAGAGCGGAAGATAGCGCCGAGGTTTCCCGGATCCTGCACAGCGTCCACCAGCGTGACCCGCCGGGCCGTTTCCCAGTTCACGCGCAGGGCGCGGGCAGCCGCCACGGCAAGCAGGCCCTGGCACGTCTTGGTGGTGGAAAGTTCGGCCATCTGCTCTTCGGTGAGCGCGCGCAAAGGCAGGCGATCGCGGCCAGGCCCCAGAAGATCGCGTTTCCATTCGATGCCCGCCACCTCGTAGACGGCGATCACGTTCTCGCGGGAGCTTTCCAGGAGCGTCTCGACGGCGCGCACGCCCTCGACCACATACTGCCCTTCGCGGTCGCGCGTCTTGTCGTGCTTGAGCGCCGCCACGGCGCGCAGCTCGGCATCGAGCTCGACCACTTGCCCCTCAGGAGTCGCCACCTGGCGCACCCCCGCCGGCGAATTCGGACGCCGGTTCCAGCGAGGATCGCGGTCCCTGCGGCCATCGCCCCCACGCTCATACCCGCGTCTGTCCTCATTCACGCCTTACCTCCCAAGATTTGAAGAATTCTATCACGAACGGAAGCGGCATCCAAGCCGAGTTCCTCGAAAAGCTTCTTGGTCTCGCCGTGGGTGACGAACTGATCGGGCAGTCCCATCACCAAGAAACGCGGCGACACGCCAAGATCTGCCGCCAGTTCTAGCACGCCCGATCCGTAGCCGCCATGCCGCACGCCGTCTTCCAGCGTCACCACCAGCTCGTGACTGGAAAGCAACTCGCGATAGGGCGCAGCGGCCAAGGGCTTGGCAAAGCGCGCATTCACAAGCGTCGCCTCAATGCCAACGGCGGCCAGCATATCAGCCGTCTTTTCAAGCGTAGCCACCATGCTGCCAATGCCGAAAAGTGCCACCCGCGAGCCCTTGCGCAGGACCTCGGGGACGCCCATTTCCAGCACTTGCGGCGGATCCTTGCGCTCGGAACCGTTGCCGGCGCCACGCGGATAGCGAATCGAGACCGGCCCAGAAACATGGGAATGAGCCGTCCACAGCATGTCGCGGAGTTCGCCTTCATCCTTGGGGGCCATCACCACCATGCCCTGAACAGTGCGCATATAGGCAAGGTCCAGCGCTCCGTGATGGGTCGGGCCGTCGGCACCGACAAGGCCGGCGCGATCCAGGCAGAAAATCACCGGAAGATGCTGGGTGGCCACATCATGCACCACCTGGTCGTAGGCGCGCTGCAGGAAGGTGCTGTAGATGGCCACCACGGGCCGCAGTCCTTCGCAGGCAAGCCCGGCGGCAAAGGTCACGCCGTGCTGTTCGGCGATGCCCACATCGAAGACCCGCTCCGGGAAGCGCTTCTCGGCAATGGAGATGCCGGTCCCCGAAGGCATGGCCGCCGTGAGCGCCACCACCGAGGAGTCCTTTTCCATCAGATCCACCAGCGTCTCGCCGAAGATCTGGGTGTAGGAAGGACGGGTATCGGAGCTCACCAAGAGCTTTCCGGTGTCCTTGTCGAAGGCGCCCAAGCCATGCCATTTGCCGACGGCATCCTTCTCGGCCGGCTCGTAGCCCTTGCCCTTCTGGGTGACCACGTGCAGGAGCTTGGGGCCGGAGACCTTCTTGAGACGCTCCAGCACATCGACCAAAGCCGCGATGTCATGGCCGTCTACCGGACCGAAATATTGGATGCCAAGATTCTCGAAGTAGGAGGCCGGAAGCAGCGCTCCCTTGAGGGCTTCTTCGAGCTTCCCTACCGCTGCCCGTGCACCTTGGGCCAAGCCCTTGCCTAGCTTATCGAGGCGTCCGAGGCTCTCCCACACATCGCCCCGCAGCTTGAGCCAGCGAGGGTCGGTGATGAGGCGGTTGAGGTGCTTGGCGAGAGCGCCCACGTTGTGGGCGATCGACATCTTGTTGTCGTTGAGGATGACGGTGAAGTCTTCCTGACGCGCGCCAGCGTTGTTCAGGGCTTCAAAGGCCATGCCGCCGGTCAGGGAGCCGTCACCGATCACGGCAAAGACGCTGTTGGCCTGGTGGCGCAGATCACGCGCCACAGCAAAGCCCAGGGCCGCCGAGATGGAGGTGCTGGCGTGTCCCGCCCCGAAAGCATCGTAGGGAGACTCCTCGCGTTTGAGGAATCCCGAGATGCCTCCGTGCTGGCGAAGCGTATCGAAGGCCTCGCGCCGCCCCGTCAGGATCTTGTGGGCGTAGGTCTGATGCCCGACGTCCCACACGATGCGATCTTGCGGTTGGTGAGTGGTCTTGAAGAGCGCCAGAGTCAGTTCGATGGTCCCGAGGTTGGGCGAGAGGTGACCTCCCGTCTTCGAGACGTGCGAAATGATGAACTCCCGGAGTTCTTCCGCCAACTGCCGCAGTTGGGTAATGCTCAGCGCCCGGACGTCGTCAGGAGAGTCGACATGATCCAGAAGCCTTGTTTGGACAAGCTCCATCGTGAAAGTTCCCTTTTCACGCAAGCTAGATAATGGCACCTGCCGCGAGGCTTCGGATCGGATGCGAAAAGCTCAATCAGCGCAAAGAAAGGTTGGTGAATCGCTGGCAACACCGCACCAACGGCTGCCGACATCATTCAAAAGTGCCGCTCGTCCCGAGGCGCGCAAGAAGGCCGAACGACGTCCCGAGGCCGAAAGTGCCGGCCAACCGTTCTTGCCAGGCGTGGCATAGACGAGATCAAAAAGCACCCCTCCCGCAGAGTCGGTGAGCTTCCAGACCACGCCGCCGGAAGTCGACCACGTGACGCTGGCAATCCCTGAAGAAAGCGCAGCAGCGCCCTGAAGCGGATGTCCCGCCGTCAGCAGATCGGGAGTGGCGGTGGTGACGATCTGATCGCCGCCCGCCGCCACATTCACCGTAAGCATGCTATCCATCGTGCCGTGGGCGATGCGCACCTTCCCCACGTAAACCTCGGCTCCAGGATTGGAGATGCGCAGCCAGTCGCTCTTGCCGGAATCAGAAAAAGCCGTCAAGAGCAGGCGGCCGGTCTGGCGAGACGGCAGCGCAGTCGCACTTGAAAAGCCGACTTGAACGGAAGCCTCCCCGCCCAAGGCAAAAGTGATGCCCAAGGTGGTGCGCGAAAGAGCCGAGACGAAGTCCCAGGCGTAGGACTGCTCGTCACCGGAACGCAGAGTGGTTGCCGAATCCAGAAAGTAGAGGGTGTCTCCAGCGGCAGTCCAGGCCCGCAGATGGATAGCAAGCGGAGCTCCCAACGGCAGGGAATCAAGGCGCAGAAGCGCCTTTCCCCCGGCCAGCCGCACCGCACGGCTGCTCCACGTCAAGGCGCCGCTTGTCGCCCAGATGCCCAGCGAATCTACCGTCTCAGGAATCAACGGAAACTGCAGGTAGATCTTTCCCAGCACCGGGCGCAGCAACAGATGAAGCGGCAAGGCCTCGGCGCGCGACAAAGAAAAGGTGGCAGTGGAATCTGCATAGGTAACGATGCCGCGAGCGTCGAGGTAGCGGGCCACCAACCGGTATCCGGCAGCCACTGGCAGTGATTCGAAGCCGGCATGCAAGGTGTCCGTTCCGTCCCACACCAGGGTATCTTCGCGCAAAAGCGGCACGGTGGGATTAGAAAGCGAAAGCAGGATTTTGCCTCCCGGTTCGGCCCGTGCCGCGACACTCATAGAGGTCGCGATCGGCGGGGCAGTCAAGGACACGGCGGCTTCGCCGGAAGTGGTCGAGAGGGCCGATTCGTCCGAAGAACATGCCGCCAACAGGCAGCCCAAGGACAGGCCGTAAATCAATTGCAGCTTCATGATATTCCTAAACGCGAGGGTGTGGCGCAAAGGAACTCATGGAACATGCCAACCCGCATTGGGCCGAAAGTTGAGGGAAACCCTACATCTTTGAGCGCAAGAGCTTCCTGCAGTGCCGTAAAGACGCTGCAGGCGTTTTTTCAGGTTCCGCGCGTCTCGATGTCGGCCATCACCACCTCGTCCGCCCAGTCGAAAGGAGGCTCTTCCCACCAGCGCTCTTCCGGTTCCGGCAACGGGAGCCTGGGAATCAGCGGCGCATCCCCGCTCGACGATTCTTCGTCCTCGTCGTCCTCGTCTTCGTCCTCGACGCCGGGATAGTACTCGGCAATCTCCTCGTACCCCTCTTTGTCTTCCCGAACAATGCTCCAGGAAAACGTCTCGCGCCCCTCGTCGGAGGTCTCGCCGACCAGCACCAAATAGTGCTCGCCTTCCCGATGCCGCCAAGCCTGAGGCTGCTCTGTCTCTACCGTGGAGCCGAAATTCTCGAACAGTTCCGACACCGAGATGCGCAACCATTCGCAAGTGCGGTTCACGAAACTATCGACCCATTCCACCGGGAAGATGCCGCTCCAGCGGACTTCCAGATCCTCGTTTTCGTGATTCCAAATCTCGTCGCCGTAGTTGCGAGCAAGCTCGGCGTATTCCCCCGACTCGGAGCGAAAAAGTGACCACCAAATATCGTCGCCCTCGGCCTGATCCCGAAGCACCACGAAATGGCGACCATCCTGGTGAATCCAACCCAACGGCTCTTCGTGCCAGGTGGTCTTCCCAAAGCGGCTCAGCAGATCAGCTGCGGAGAGCGGCTTCCAATCCTGTGGAACGTTCAGCATGAGCGGGAAGGTAGCTTCTGCGCGAATTGGCGCGTTCCTTGCCAGTATTCTTGATCATGTCCCGCATCGTCTGCTCCTCGCACTCGCCTTTGCGCACCTGTCTTGCCGACCTGGAAGCCGCCGCCAACCACGGCTCCACCGTACTTCTCCTCGGCGAATCGGGGACCGGCAAGGAATTGTGCGCCCGCCACCTGCACGGCTCCTCACCGCGACGCCAATGCCCTTTCGTGGCCCTCAACTGCGCCGCACTCTCGCCCAGCCTCTTGGAAAGCGAGCTCTTCGGCCACGAAAAGGGCGCCTTCACCGGAGCCCATGTCCAACGCCCGGGACGTTTCGAAGCGGCATCGGGGGGAACCCTGTTTCTGGACGAAGTGGGAGAATTGAGCTTGCCGGCCCAAGCGGCACTGCTGCGCGTCTTGCAGGAGCGCAAAGTGGTGCGAGTGGGAGGTTGGGAGGAAATTCCCGTGGACGTTCGCTTGGTGGCAGCCACCCATCGCGACCTGTGGGAGATGGTCGGAAAAGGCAGTTTCCGTCAAGATCTGTTCTTTCGTCTGCACGTGATTCCGGTGCGCATTCCCGCCCTGCGAGAACGGCTGATGGACCTTCCGGAGCTGGTGCGCTCGCTGCTGCAGCGCCTCACCACCGCCGGGACGATGGCGCGCCCCGAGCTCGGGGCCAGCCAACTGCGTGAGCTGGCTTGCCACGACTGGCCCGGCAACGTGCGCGAACTGGAAAATTTCCTGGAGCGCTGGCTGGTGCTGGGAAGCGTCCCGAGCCGCCTTGGCGAACTGCTCGAAGAAGCCCGCACCCGCTCGCGGCAACGTACGCCCGACCCCTTTGCAGGCGCTCGCCAGGAAATCCAGAATTTATTGGAGCGCCACGGAGGCCAACGCGGGCGAGCCGCCCAGGAACTGGGCATCACCCGCCGCGCCCTTTCCTATCGAATGGCCAAGCTGGGAATTCCTCTTTCATCCCCAGCGAGCGCATTTGGTACTTTGCCCGTGTGAAAGAATGTGAGACATTTTCTCAGGTGGACGGCCCGATCGGACTCTATGTCCACGTGCCCTTTTGCGGCTCCAAGTGCCACTACTGCGACTTCGCCTCCTGGGTCGACAAGGGAGGCCAGGAAGCGCTCTGGATCTCCACCTTGGAACAGGAACTGTCACTCCGACGGCGCCAACTGGGGAATCGCCCTCTCGACACCATCTTCATCGGCGGCGGAACCCCTTCGGTACTGGCCCCCTCCACCCTGGAGCGCCTGTGCCGAGCCATCGCGGCCTTTCCCCGAAAGCCCAGCTGCGAATGGTCCTGCGAAGGGAATCCGGGAAGTCTCGACCGGAAAAAGCTCGCAATCCTGAAGGCCCACGGCGTGGATCGCATCTCCCTGGGCGTACAATCGCTGGACGAAACACTGCTCAAACGCATGGGACGCGCCCACGATGCCACCCAAGCTCTGGAAGCCTGCGAACTTGCCGAATCCTCCGGCTTGCGCTGGAACGCCGATCTCATCTTTGCCGTCCCCGGACAGACCCTGGACAGCTTCTTGGAAAGCCTCGCGAGCCTAGTGCGCCACGGAGCCCGACACATTTCTTTCTACGGGCTCACCATCGAAGCGGGAACGGAATTTTCCAGGGCCGTGCAAGCGGGAAAGTTGGCGGAAGTCGACGAGGACGAATACGCCCGCATGTACCTGGAAGGCGCACAATACCTAGAGGCCGAAGGGATCTTGCGCTACGAAGTGAGCAACTTTGCCTGCCCTGGCGAGGAATGCCGCCACAACCAAGGCTATTGGCGTCGAGACGGCGCCTGGCTTGCCGCCGGCAACGCCGCTCACGGATATCTGCCCTGGAAGCGCTGGAGCGCGCCACGAGGGCTGGAGGCCTGGCTGCAATGGGGCTCCGCCGGTTTTCCTGCCACCGGAACCTCCGTAGAGGTACTCGCCCCCCCAGAGCGCTATACTGAAAGCTGGTTCTTGGGACTGCGCACTCGAGAAGGCGTCGACCTGTCGCTGCTTCGGGAGGAATTCGGACCGCGACTCGACGAGGCACGACTGAAGCGCTGGCTTGATTCCGGAACTCTGGTGCGCAATGGCGACACGGTGCGACTCCAGGGGGAAGGCTGGCTGCTGCTCGATACCGTAGCCGCCGACTGCAGCATGTAATTCCACCCAGATTTCCATATCGAGGAATCTCATGGCGATTCGCAACGTCAAAAGTTCGATGGTCGACATGAACGAACTCGAGCCGATCGTGCGGCAGGCCCAAACGGGCGATCTGGAAGCGTTCAGGACGCTGTGGGAGCATTCTTGGCCGGGCATGCGGCGGCTAGCCGGGCACCTCTGCGCCAGCCCCTGCGAAGCCGATGACTTGGTTCAGAACTGCTTTGTCCAGTGTTGGAAGGCGCTGCCGACCCTGCGCGAACCGGCCGCCTTCATGGGATGGCTGCGGCGCATTGTGGTGAATCGCGCCCGCGACCTGTGGCGCTCTCGGCGTCCTGAGGAAAGCCTGGACGTGCCCGGCGCCTACGAACCGCTGGATAGTGAACCAAACGCCTCAGAAGCCCTGGACACCAGCCAGCGCAGCGAGCTGGTGCGCCGCGTGGTCGCTTCACTTCCCGACGGCCAGCGCGAAGTGATCGCATTGTTCTACTTGGAGGAGCTGGAAGTGCTGGAAGTAGCCTCCACCCTCAATCTTCCCAAGGGCACCGTCCTCTCGCGTCTCTCGCGCGGCAGGGATGCCCTACGCGAACGTCTTTCCGCCTACTCTCTGGAGGTGTCCTGATGGTCCACGATGATCCATTGAGACAGATATTGTCCCAACAGCCGTTTCCGGCGCCCACCGAAGAGATGTGGCAACAGCTGCAAGTGCAACTAGAACCGCGCCGGCCCGAAAACCGGCGGCCGTTTCATTCGTTGCGGCGACGCCATCCGCTGCGCTGGGGAATGCTTGCGGCATCGCTCACGCTGCTCATCGCCGGGACCGTCTGGGTCGCCACCGGCGGCGACAGCGTCTCGTCCTGGTCACAGGTGCATGCCGCATCACTTTGGGGGACAGGCACCGCCGACCCTTCGTGGGTGGCCATGGAGGTCGCATCACCATGATTTTTCTCACACTGGCATTGGCCGGTTTGCTTTCGGCAAGCGATCCTTGGGAGCTGCTGCACCGTGCCGAACAGAGCCGCAACCTGCCCTCCGAAGGCGTGGTGCGCACCACCATGTGGAGTCCGCGAGCGGATGGGCGTGTCCGGACCATGGGCTTTCATTTCCGGCAAGGCAAGAATTTCCGGGAGATGTTCCCGGAAAATCGCGACGGCCCGACGATCTTGGAAACGGACGGGCACTTTGCCGTAATCGGCTCGCGCGGCAAGCGCATCCTAGAACGGATGCTGCCGCCGGACCAAGGCCACATGGATCTGGAGCTGATGCGCAGCAACTATCAGATTGCTCAGGAAGGCGAAGCCCAGATTTTAGGGCGACGTTGCGCTGTGATCCGCCTGCGTCCGCGCCATCCGGCTGGCAGCGGTCAGCGCCTCTGGATTGATGAAACCACCGGCGCCATTTTGGGGCGCGACCAATACGACAGTCGCGGGCAACTGCTGCGGCGCACCCGCACCGAAGCACTGCGCTTCCTTTCCCAAGATATCCGCCCAACCTTGACTGTACCGCCGCGCCCGGCGGCCTCAGCGACCTCCCTGGAGGCGCATGGACCGGTTCCGCTCGACCAAGCGTCGCGTTGGATCGGCTTTGCCATCCCAGTGCCCAAAGCGGTTCCCGCCGGCTTTGACCTGCGCGGCATCTTTCCCGAGACCTGCCCGGACGGCAGCCACTCACTGCGCATGTCCTGGAGCGACGGCCTTTCCAACATCAACGTCTTCCTGCACCCCAACGGCTGCCGCCGCCCTATGACCCCGCCACAGCCGACGCTTCGCGACCGCCTGCGCCACTGGTTCCACCTCCATGGCAGCGGACATCGCCCGCCACCGCCCCCAATGGTGGTCGGAGCTCTTGGAGCTACGCAGCAGGCTGCCGCCATCGGCGACCTGCAGGAAGATCTTTTGCTTGAAATTCTGAAATCCATGGGGACTCCCGAGCGTCCTTTCGTTCGCCACCCTCTCCCCAATCATCCACCCAAGGAAGAACCATGAAAAAGAATTCCGCTCTTTGCCTCCTGGTTGGACTGGCCACACTGCCAGTCGCAGCCTTTGCCCAGGACTCCACTCAGCCGGGCCCGCACCACCCCGGCAAGGAAGGCCACGCTCCGCGCGGGCCGGAAGATTCGCTTCGTGCCAAGTCCTTCCAGGAAGGCGCCCGTCTGCGCCACGACGTCTCGGAGAAGCGTCGCGCCTACTTCGAAGCGATTTCCGACAAGAAGGACGAAGCCGCCAAGAAGAGCGAACTCATGACGGCTCTGGACAAGCTGAACGCCTACCAGAAGAAGCAATTGGAAGAGATCGCCCAGCGCTTTGCCAAGATGCCCAAAGACACCGGACGCGATCTGCGCCGCGAGTCCTTCAAGGCTCGCAAGGCTTACTTCGAGGCCGTGATTGCCAAGAAGGATGAAGCCTCCAAGAAGGCCGCCTACTTCGCCGCCCTAGACAAGGTCGTGGCCTACGAAAAGGCCCATGTAGACGAGGCCGCAGCGCGCTTTGCCAAGAATCCCAAAGGCGAGCACAAGGGCCCCGGCATGCGTCATCCTGGCCGCGAAGGCTTTGGCTTTCAGGGCCAGAATTGCCCCAAGCATTCGCAGGGCATGACGGAAGGCCCGATGATGAGCCCGGCCCCAATGGCCGAAGCTCCCGAAGGGCAAGCCGAGGAAGAGTTTGCCATGGGACCTGAGAACGACATGGGCCCCATGGCCGATGTCGACTTCGGAGCAGACGACAATTTCCCCGAGCCGCAGGACTGAAGAACCGCGACTCGAGGCCGCCCTCCGGAGAACCACCTCTCCGGGGGGCCTTTTTGTTACTGGGGAGGCCAGTCCTCCAAGGCTAGGTCCAGCGACTCGTCGGAGACGTCCAAAGTGTAACAGGTGCAGTGGTCGTCCTTGCTCACCGAAATGCTGCCGGCATCGAGCGCTTCAACGCTGATCTTGCCTTTCCAATAGATGGCCTGCGCGGAGTAGCTGCCTTCCGGCTCGCTCCAACTCAATTTTTTCCCATCCGCGGGCTTGAGCGTCTGCCACTTGAGAAGATGTCCGCGTTCTACCGTGCTCCCTTCGTAGAGGCGCACTTGCACGCTGTCATAGGTCACCGGAGCCCCTAGGGAAAGCGAAAGGGTTCCCCATCTGGATGAGGTGCCATCCCAGTAACATTGATAATCTGCGTGCGTCCCCTCAGGGCAGTCCGTCGAAGCGCAGCCGCCCAAGCAAAGCGCAAGCCCAACGGACAGACAAAGGCTCGCCCACTTCAAAAGACCACCACCATGTCTACACGGGTGCGCCCTAGCACGCCTTCGCCGAGGGTTTCGCGAACGTCGATGCGCCACCGCTTGGCCAGCGCCACGCCACCGCCAATCCAAGGATTGGCTTCGCCTTTCGGAGAACTGGTGGTTCCCGAGAAGTCTCCGGTCACAAATTCCATGCCGGCCATGGGAAGGACACCAAGCTGGTTCGTCCCGATCAGCCCGTAAACGCCAGCCACAAAGCCGTAGCGCAGAAGACGGCGTTGCACCCAGCGCGTTTCGCTCTCCTGCTCCAAGGTCTTCCAATAGCCGGGGCGGATCCACCCGTCGAGACTTGCGCCAAAGTGCTGCGTCGAGGCCTCTGCGCCCAAGAGCGGTGACAGGTCGTGTTCGCTGGCGTGAAGCCCGAGCCGGAGGTGCCACGGAGAAGCCGCCGAGGCAAGCAGGGAAAGTGCGCAAACAAGGGGGATTGGAAGCATGTGCTAAACTTAGCACTCAAGCCAGCGATCCGCAAAGGCCCCTCTAACGACGATTTCTGTCAAAAGAAAACCCCGGCACCGCTAGGAACCGGGGTTGACATTTTTTGTCTCACGCTTGCGGCATCAGCCCTGGGCGATGAGGATCTCCAGCATCTTCTTGGCCGAGTGGGTGATGATGGTGCCAGGCCCAAAGATGGCGGCGGCGCCAGCCTTGTAGAGGAAGTCGTAGTCCTGCGCCGGGATGACACCGGCAGCGATCACCACAATATCTTCGCGGCCAAGCTTCTTGAGCGCGGCCACGAGCTGCGGCAGCAGCGTCTTGTGACCGGCGGCAAGGGAGCTCATGGCCACCACGTGCACGTCATTTTCTACAGCCTGCTGGGCCGTCTCCTCAGGAGTCTGGAAGAGAGGTCCGACGTCGACGTCGAAGCCCATGTCGGCGTAGGCCGTAGCCACCACCTTCTGGCCGCGATCGTGGCCGTCCTGGCCCATCTTGGCGATCATGATGCGGGGACGACGACCTTCCTTCTTGGCGAAGGTGTCGGCCAGACCGCGAACTTCCTCGATCTCGCTCATGTTGCCGAACTCGCTCTGGTAAACGCCCGAAATCGAGCGGATGACAGCCTTGTGACGTCCGAAGGTCTTCTCCATGGCGCTGGAGATCTCACCCAGGGAAGCGCGGGCCTTGGCGGCTTCCACGGCTAGAGCTAACAGGTTGCCCTTGCCGGTCGCCGCAGCTTCGGCGATGGCGTTCAAGGTCGCCTGGCACTTGGACTCGTCGCGCTCGGCGCGCAGCTTCTTGAGACGCTCGATCTGCGACAGCCGCACTGCGGTATTGTCGATGTCGAGAATTTCGAGAGGGTCTTCCTTGTCCAGCCGGAACTTGTTCACGCCCACGATGGTCTCGCGGCCGGAATCGATGCGGGCCTGGCGACGGGCCGAAGCCTCCTCGATGCGCATCTTGGGAAGACCGGTCTCGATGGCCTTCGCCATGCCGCCGAGCTTCTGGACTTCCTCGATGTGCGCCCATCCCTTCTGGATGAGAGCGTCGGTGAGAGCCTCGAGGTAGTAGGAACCGCCCCACGGGTCGATGATCTTGCAGATGCCCGTCTCGTTCTGGAGGAAGAGCTGGGTATTGCGTGCGATGCGGGCCGAGAAGTCAGTAGGCAGCGCGATGGCTTCGTCGAGGGCGTTGGTGTGCAGCGACTGGGTGTGGCCCAGGGCGGCATTCATGGCCTCGATGCAGGTGCGCACCACGTTGTTGAACGGGTCCTGCTCGGTCAGCGACCAGCCGGAGGTCTGCGAGTGGGTGCGCAACGCCAGGGACTTCGGGTTCTTGGGGTTGAACTGCTTCACGATCTTGGCCCACAGGACGCGCGCGGCGCGCATCTTGGCCACTTCCATGAAGTGATTCTTGCCCTGGGCCCAGAAGAAGGAGAGGCGCGGCGCGAAGGCGTCGATGTCGATGCCAGCGGCCACGCCGGTGCGCAGGTATTCCAGACCGTCGGCCAAGGTGTAGGCCATCTCAAGGTCGGCGGTGGCGCCGGCTTCCTGCATGTGGTAGCCGGAAATCGAGATGGAGTTGAACTTGGGCATGAACTTCGAGGTGTACTCGAAGATGTCGGCGATGATCTTCATCGACGGCAGCGGCGGATAGATGTAGGTGTTGCGCACCATGTATTCCTTGAGAATGTCGTTCTGGATGGTTCCAGAAAGCTCCTCAAGCTTGGCACCCTGCTCCAAGGCCGTCACGATGTAGAACGCCAGCACCGGGATCACGGCGCCGTTCATGGTCATCGAGACCGAGATCTTGTTCAGCGGGATCTTGTCGAACAAGATCTGCATGTCGAGGATCGAGTCAATGGCCACACCGGCCTTGCCGACATCGCCCACCACGCGGGGGTGATCGGAGTCGTAGCCGCGGTGGGTGGCGAGGTCGAAGGCCACCGAAAGGCCCTTCTGGCCAGCCGCCAAGTTGCGGCGGTAGAAGGCGTTGGACTCTTCGGCAGTGGAGAAACCGGCGTACTGGCGCACCGTCCAGGGACGGAAGACGTACATGGACGCGTAAGGACCACGCAGGAACGGCGCCAGGCCGGCCACGTAGTCGAGGTGCTCCATGCCCTGGTAGTCCTTGTCGGTATAGAGCGGCTTGACCGGGATCTGCTCCATGGTCTGCCACACGTAGTCTTCGGCGGACTTGCCGGTCTTGGCGGCAAGGTCCTTCTTCCACTGCTCGTAGGAAACCGGAGCCGACTTGCCTTTGTAGGCGATCTTGGTGAAATCAGGCGTGCTCATGCCACAACTCCCATCTTGGCCTGCAGGTTCTTCAGCATTTCGTAGGTGTTGGCGCGGGCGTTGGCGTAATCATCCACCCCAGCCTCCTTCCAAGCGGCCTCGTTGTCGCCGGCGGCACCGGCCACCATCACGATGGCGTCAGGCTTCTTGGCCTTGATGGCCTTGGCGATCGCCGGGACGGCGGCCGCGTAAGCGTCGTCGGCCGAGGTGATCACGATCACCTGGCTACCGCTCTTGAGGGCTTCGGAAGCAGCTTCGTCGGCGTCCTTGAAATCGCGGTCGTTGAGGACCTTGAATCCGCCCACTTCAAAGAAGGCGCTGGTCCAGTCGGCGCGGATGCGGTAGGCGCGGGAGGCGCCCACGTTGGCCTGGAAGATTTCGGGGGCCTTGCCGTGCTTGGCCTCGTAGGCCCAAGCAGCTTCGCGCAGAGCCTCGAACGCGGCACCGCCACGGGCACGCAGCACCGGAGCGACTTCGGAAGAACCGTCGGAAACCGAAGCGACGAGGTCAGCCAGCTTGGCGGTAGCAGCAGCCTCGACGGCAGCGGCGACCTTTGCGGAGCCCTTGGCAGCAACCACGGCGGCGATCTTGGCGCCTCCGTCGGTGATGCCCTTGGCCAGTTCCTTCTTGCCTTCCAAGGGCTTTTCCTTGGCGTTGGGGAACTGGTTGGTGCCTACCAGGACGGCCTTGCGGCGGCCCAGATCCTTGGCCTTGGCCTTGGCGATGGCGCTCACCTTTTCCTGAACCTTGCCCGAAAGCAGAGCCTTCTCGAAACCGCCCAGGGCCTCGATCTCCTGGAACAGCGTCCAAGCGTTCTGAGCCAGCTTATCGGTGAGCCACTCGACAGCCCAGGAGCCGCCGGCGGGGTCGATCACGCGGTTGAGTTCGCACTCTTCGCCGAGCACCACCTGGGTGTTGCGGGCCACGCGGCGAGCCTGTTCGTCGGGTTCGCGCACCAGCTCGTCATAGGTGGAGACGTGCAGGCTGTCGACGCCTGCCACCACGGCCGAGAAGGCCTCGGTGGTGCCGCGCAAGATATTGACCTGCGCGTCAAGCGTGGTCTTGTTCCACTCGCCGGTGCGGGCGTGCAGATACATGGGAACGCCGGTCACGCCGAAAGCTTCCAGCACCTGGGCCCACAGGATGCGGGCGGCGCGGAACTTGGCGATCTCGATGAAGAAATTGGGGCCGATCGAGAAGGCGAAGCGAATGCGAGCCGCGGCCTTGGCGGCGGGAATGCCGCGAGCGATCAGGGCCTTCAGGTAATCAGCGCCGGTAGCGATGGCGTAGGCGAGCTCCTGAACCGAGGAAGCGCCACCATCGTGGTACGGATGGGTCTGGACGCCGACGGTCTGGAGGGCGAGGCCCTTTTCTTCAGCGTAGGCGGTCAGAGCGGCCATGTCGTCATAGGCGGTCGCGACTGAGGTCGGAAGCTTTCCAGCGATGGCAAGCGATGCCAGCGGATCGCTTTCGATGCAACCCGAAAGGCTCTTGGGGTCGACGCCGCGCTTCTTGGAGAGGGCCAGGAGCAGGGCGGCAAAGGGAAGACCATCGGCACCGGCACGCAGGTAGACCGGAGTCTTGGCGAGATCGATGCCGTCCAGGGCAGTTTCCAGGGCCGAGAGACAGCACAGCGAGAGACCGGCGGTGATGCCGTTATCTAGCACGATGTTGAGTTCGGTCTGACCGCGGCTGAGATCGTTCTTGGCGGCCTTATTGAAGGCCTCGGGCTTGGCGAAGTGCAATTCCTGGGAAACCTGCCAAGACTTGGCGAGGTAACCGGCGGGATTGTCACCGCGCGCGCCGCCCTGACCGGGAAGCTCGCCCATGTGGGGGAGGTTCGCGGCATCTTCCTTGCGGTAGATGGGCTGGATGGTGATACCTTCATAGGTGTCCGTCAACATCTTCTTGTCGAACGGTGCGCCCTTGAGGAGTTCCACCGCAGCGGCCTTCCATTCCTCGTAGGTATTGGGAGGGAATTCCTCCAACAGACGTTTCCGGTTGTCAGGATTCTGGCTCATAAGTGTTTTTTCTCCTTCGGCCTGATGGGCTCCAGTGACAGCCGGGAAAGATAGCAACGGGATCCGATGATCCATTGTTATGCCATCCGAAGAGGGGCAAATTTTGCCCTGCGCCAGGGACGGTTCGGCACAGCTCACCGTAAATGCCGGCGATAGCCCGGGACACCCGCCACCGGCGTAGGATCGGGCATGGTTCGGCTCCGCCACAAGTGCCCGATCCCGATATGGCGGGCGGGGGCCCGGCAGGCAGCCCGGTACCGCCGGTCCCCGAGCGGAGCCGAGGGGCCGTGCGGCAGGCGCCCACTCCGGGGATACGGAACATCGCAAAGGTCTTAGGACAAAAAGAGCGCGTCAATTCCTTAGGCAGCGCAATGAAAGGCCATAAGATTTGTCAATAGAGACACGAGCCATATAGTCGAAGTTTTGAGAAAGGCCCCGCATCCAAGCGGTAATCGTCGCACTCTCCAAAGAAGACCAAAATTCTGCTACCGCGATAGAAGCGAATACCCCACTAGGTTCACAAAGATGCGCAGGCAAGGCGGTAAAACCGTATGTATCCGTGCCATTTCCGTTTGGAATCCCATGAAGGAGCCAACCGCTAGAGGATTTCAATTTCTTTCCCGCAGTGGCAGAATCAATAAAATTTACCAATGTGCTCCACTCCGCATCGTTGGGAACATGCCAGTTGTTAGGGCAAATTCCCTGATGCGGCAAGGTGGCGTTCAGCAACGCCGAGTCATACTTAGACGAGGCGCCCATTGCCTCGGCCCAGGTGTACAGGCGGCCATATTTGCTGCACGAATCGGCGCTGTAGTTGTAGCAGACACCCAGGCCCACGGCGTCCGAACTGCCTATCGTCTTGCTGTAATTCAGGTTCTGGGCCATCCACGTCTGCTTACCGATGATCACGACTTTGTAGACGCTTCCATCGCGAGAGTCCAGCATGACCGGGAGGGTATACGTCGCACTCGTGACAAGGCTGGCCACCATGTTGGCCTTCACAGCGATGGCCTTGAGCGTCTCCGTTTCGCCCACTGTGATGGCAGTGCTGTACTTCATAGAATTCGGCGTCGGCGTGCTGCCATCCGTGGTGTAATAGATCGTCGCGCCGACCGTCGCCGATCTTAGCGTCACCGTCTGCGTGGTCGCGTAGCTGCCGGCATTTACGCTGAAAGTCGGAGCCGCCACGGTGTCGAACGTATAAACCGCACTTGCGGTGGCACTCGTCACCATGCCGGCCTTCACGGCGATCGCACAGAGCGTCTCCGTCGTCCCCACCGTGATGGCAGAGCTGTACTCCGTCGAGCTCGCCGTCGCCAAATGGCCGTCCGTGGTGTAATGGATCGTTGCGCCGCTAGTGGCAGAGCTCAGCGTCACCGTCTGAGCGCTGGTAAAGGTACCGCCAGCGGGAGAGAATGTCGGAGTCGCCACGGTGTCGAACTCATACATCGCACTTGCAGTGGCACTCGTCACCATGTCGGCCTTCACGGCGATTGCGTTAATCCTCTCCGTAGAGCTCACCGTAAGGGCTAAACTGTACGCCTTCGAACCCGTCGTCGGTACGCTGCCATCCGTGGTGTAATAGATCGTCGCGCCATCGGTGGCAGAACGCAGCTCCACCGTCTGAGCGCTCGTAAAAGCGCCACCGGCAGGAGAGAAGGTCGGAGCACTGACCACTCCTGGGACTGAAATCTTGTAGGTCGCCGTCGCGACGGAGCTGGTTGTCATGCCGTCCTTGGCGGCAATGGCATTAATCGTCTCCGTCGACCCCACCGTGATGGCTGAACTGTACTTCATCGAACCCGTCGTCGGGGTGCTGCCATCTGTGGTGTAATAGATCGTTGCGCCGTCGATGGCAGAACGCAGCTCCACCCTCTGGGCGCTCGCGTAGGTGGTGGCGGTATCGATGCTAAAGGTGGGAGCCACGACCAAACCGCGCTTCACGATCACCACCTTGAAATCCAAGCTCTTGCCGCCATTGCTGACCGTAATCGTCTTCGCCAAGCTGTCACCGGAAACCACCTGGCTCAGATCGACAACTCCCGTATCGCTCACCATCGCGCTCGATGCGGTGGCCGTGGTGTAAATCGTCTCACTGCTAGCCGTGGCAGGAACCGTGTCATGGTAGCTCGTCACGATTGCCGAAAAGGCCGGAGTTAAAGTTCCCGTCACGACGCCCAAAGCCTTCAGGGAAGTGTCCGTAGAAATCGCCGCCGCCGCAAAAGTCCAACTTGAAACATTGCTCCAGAGGGAGTCACCAAGGGATGTCACCTTCAAAGACGCAACCTTCACCGTCTCGGCCTGAGAGATCGCAAGCGCTCCCATGGCCTGCTGCGCCGCAGTGGACGTCCGCGGATCACTGTTGTCCGTAGTGAACCACATTCCCGACGTCAAAGCCAAGGTCGCAGGCACAGTCGTGGCGCTTGCCGTCACCGCCAATGCCGGTGCCGAGGGGCCACTGTCCGTGGCCATATTCACGACCTGCGTTCCCTCGCTGCCTGCCGTGCCGCTGCCGTTGCCACGCCAGCGATCAATGCGCTTGATCGACGACGAATCATAGCCTTCCATGGTCACCGAAAAGGCCGCATTGCTCGGCACCGTCCCCAAGGTCAGCACGGTCCCTTTGGAGTAGGCCACGTTCTGTACGGAATCGGCCTGGCCCGTCGCCGTCAGCTTCACTTGCAGGCGATCCACCGAAGGCACCGTCGTGCCTTCCTGAAAACGGGCCACGACAGAAACCGGAATCGCCTCGGAGTTTACCAAGGACGTACGGTCGCAGGAAATTAGGGCCAAGGGGAGAACCAGCGCAGCCCCCCAGATGAAAGTCTTCTTCATGGTTCCACCACCTGGATGGTCTGCGCGCTGGTGCCCGTGGACGGGCTTGATACGACAGAATTTGACGAACCGGAAGATTTGCTCAATAGCAAAACCGCCGCGGCAGCGCCGCCAGCGACCACCGCACCGCCCGCAACCCACCAGCCCCAATGACTTCTGGAGACGGAAGCCGTTTCTGTAGATGCCACTGGAGGCACAGCCGCAGATGCCGAAGCGCTATCGGAATGAGCCTCAGCCATAGGCTGGACCGGAGCTGCAGGTTGAGCTGGAGAGGCAGCAGCCTCGGTAGGCTGAGGCAAGATGCTAGGCTGAGCAAGCTCATGCGCCAGCTGCGGAAGCAGATCCGTCACGATGGCGTCCACCTGGGCTTGGCTGTTTTTGGTCACGCTCCTGAGAACTTCTCCGCTGCCCACATTCACCAGTCGCGTCGTTACCACATAGGTGCCGCCTACCTTCGCGACCGTGCCCACCACCATGTGATCCACGGCAAGAAGCTTGCCCACTTCTACAGCGCACTCGGAGCCGTCGCAGGCGCCCGACTGCTGGAAGCCCTGTTCCTTTAAGATGGCATCCATTTGGGAGCGCTCCATCACGCGGAACTTGCCAGTATTAAGCAGATCCGAACTGAGAGCCGAAGCGATGCCCTCCAGCGCATCGGCATCCAAGGAGCGACCCGAGAAAGGCATCACAGCGACCATGGGGACACGCGACGGCTGCGCCAGGGCAAGAGCTGGCAGCAGAAGGGAAAGGACGAGCGTACTGAAAAAAGATCTTTGCATAGAAAGCCTTTGCCAAAGACTGTTGCGCGGCACAGAACGGGCCACAACGACGAATATGTCAAAGTAACCTTAACACCTAGGCAAATGCCGTGATCTGCATCACACTCGCCAGCATGTCATAACACGAAACGCTCTACCGCCGCCGCCACGCCATCGTCCATGTTGGAGGCGGTCACGAAGTCGGCGATCGCCTTCACCTCGTCGCGGCCATTGCCCATGCACACCGCCAGGCCCGCGAGTTCGAGCATGCCGATGTCGTTGAAGCTGTCCCCCACCGCCATCACCGCGGCAGGCAAGATTTCTAGACGCTCGCAGAGCACCCCAAGGCTTTCTTTCTTGTTGATGCCCTGGTCGGTGAATTCCAGAAAGAAGGGCTTGGAAAGCGCCATATTGAGGCGTCCGGCCACGTGCGGGCGCAAGGTCTCGGAAAGGGCCGAGAGGCGCTCGGGCTCGTCCAACACGATCACCTTGACGCTACTCTCGTCGATCAATTCCTTGAAGTCGGCGACCTCCTCGACCGGAAGGCCCGTCAGCTTGCTTTCCACGGCGGTCCAGGGATTCTTCTTGGGGGTGATGATGCGGTCGTTGTGGTAGCCGAGGATCCCGGCACCGTGGGCCAGCGCCAGATCGTGGATCTCGCCCATCTGGGATCGGCTAAGCGACTTCCGGAAGATCGTCTCGCCGGTTGCGCAGTCGGTAATGACGGCCCCGTTGAAGGAAATGAGAAAGCCGTCGAAACGGGAAAGCTCCAGCTCTTCGGCATAGCGCTTCATGGCACCAGCGGGACGGCCCGAGGCCAGCACCACGCGGACGGACGCTCTCTGCGCCTGCAGCAAGGCGGAGCGGGTGCGCTCCGAAATGACGAGGTCTTCGGTGAGCAGGGTGTCGTCCAGGTCCAGCACGATCATCTCGTAGTTCATCTTCGCGTCTCCGTTTTCATCATCAAGGCATTGTGAACCGGTGGCACAGAACCGGCGACCACCAAGAAATCATCGAAGAGAGCCGACACGTCCCGCGAAGGCGCCCAGGAGGCATCGTTGCCGCCGTGGAAGGTGGAGACGTAGAAGTGGTTCACGTGCATGGTGTCGGCCCCGCGGAAGAGGAAGCCTCCCGAATCGAGCGCCAAGGCGCCGTCGAACCAGCTCGTCACGCGACCGTCGTGGAGCGCCGCGCCGGAACCGCGACGCGGAGTGTTGAGGATGACGCGGGTGCGCACCTCGTGCCAGACGCCGCGACCGAAAAGACAATTCTTGCCATTCACGGTCCAGGGGAGATCTAGGCCGTAGGTGCCGGGCTGCCCGGGAAAATAAAGGTACTGGACGGCGCGGCCGACGCTGTCGCGCCACATCAGGCGGGCCGACCAGCCGTCGGTATCCTGGGGCACATCGCCGCCAGTGTTGCACTTGCTGCCGCAGAGGCCGGGGAGCTTGCCCCCCTTCACGAAGTCGAAGTCGCTCCCAAAGCGCACCCGGTAAGACATGGTGACAGTGTCGTGGTTCCCGGCCAAGAAGACGCGCCACTGGGCGCCGCCCTCGGTAGGACCGACGCTTCCCTTGGGATAGGCAACGCGCAGCGAGCGCGTCCCGGAGACAGAGTCTCCCGCGGCAATGCTGCCGCGGCCTTCTGTGAGACCATTTTGCCAGGTGACGCCAGGCCAATCCGCCTGGACTTGGGCGTAGGCGTAGGCCCCGGTGCCAGCCTTCTCAAAGTCTACGGCAAGCAAGGTCTGAGAGCGCGTCGCTCCGGCAAGGAAGGCAAGGAGGATGGCGCAAACTGACCTCAGCACAGGACATCCATGGGACACGCCTCCGACTTGTGATGGCAATGCGTTCCGGTCATGGCTTGCAAGAAAGAATTTCTCAAGAGTAGAGGCCACGCCAACGGATACGCATCGCGCCAGGGATGCCGGCGGCAACCCGGGACACCCGCCCATACACCGACGTACGGGCGAGGCATGCCTCGCCCCGACAAACGGGGCAGGGCGGGGGCCCGGCAGGCAGCCCGGTGCCCCGCCCCCCGAGCGAAGCCGAGGGGCGGGGCAGGCGCTCAGCCGCAGCCCGTCCCGGGTTCGCGAATCTTGCCGCAGCCGCACTCGCTGCCCATGCCGTTGCGGCGAGCCTTTAGGGAAGCCCAGTCGCCTTTCCAGGCGGCCTCCAAGCAGTCGTCGATCATGCCTTCCATCTCGAAGACTTCACAGTTTCTGTCCGAAAGCGCCTGACGCGGCGCATTGCCGGCGGCCGCCACCAACACCGAACGGCAGTCAGAAAGTGTCTCGGCCAGCTGCTGCCAGCGCAGGTCCCCGAGCCCCGAGGGGGGAGCTTGGCGCTCCTCCACGAAGGCAAAGCCGTCGGCGCCGTGTTCGTACACCAGGAAGCGGTCGGCCACGCCCATGTGCTGGTTCACGAGCACTCCCTCTTGGCTTGCCACCGCGATGCGGCTCTTCTCGCGCACGGCCTTCGGGGGTTGGGTCGCGCAGTCGGAAAGACAGGAAGCCATCTCGTGGCTGTTGGAATCGCCCAGAAGCCCCACGGCATCGGCGCGGCAGCGGCTGCAGTGGGTCATCTGCTTGATGTGGTGGCCGGCCAAGGCGCGCAGCTCCATCATACGCTCGGGCGTCGGCTCGGGCACCGTGTGCTCGAAGGCCGAGCCGGGAGCCGGGGTCATGGGGATGCAGTTGTGGACGTTGGCACCCAGGGCCGCCACCCACTTGGCCACCTCGACCACGTGGTCGTCGTTGATGCCGGGCATGGTCACGGTGTTCACCTTCACCGTCATGCCGCTTGCGACCAAGGCGCGGATGCCTGCCTCTTGGCGCTCCAGCAGCACGCGCCCTGCCTCGGTGCCGCGATAGCTCTTCTTGCCGTAGCGCACCCAGGCGTAGATCTTGCCCGTAAGCTCCGAATCCACCGAGTTCACCGTCACGGTAACGTGAGAGACCTTCAGATCCACCAGCTGCCGGACGTTCTCGTCGGAAAGCCCGAGGCCGTTGGTGCTCACGCAAAGGAGCATCTCGGGGGCCACGTCGCGCACCAGGCGCAGCGTCTCGAAGGTCTCGGGATTGGCCATCGGATCGCCCGGGCCGGCGATGCCGGCCACCGAAAGGCGCGGCTCGATCTTGAGGGCAGCCAGCACGTACTCGGCGGCCTGTTCCGGAGTCAGGATCTTGCTAGTGACGCCGGGGCGCGACTCGTTGGAGCAGTCGTACTTGCGATGACAGAAATTGCACTGCACGTTGCACTTGGGGGCCACCGGCAGGTGGATGCGCCCGAGCTGTCCAGCGACCGCGGGATTGAAACAGGGATGCTTCGAAAGATCATTGGTTGTCCGCATGGTTTCCATGTTCATCTCCTCTGGTTACCAGTATCCGTAGCCGACGGGATTGTCGTCCTGGCGCGCCTCGATCAGGCAGTTGGCCACCTGGTCCAGGATGCGCAGCGCGCCTTCGTAGCCCACATGCAGGATCCGCTGCGATCCGAAGCGGTCATGTACGGGAAAGCCCGCGCGGATCAGCGGGATGCCCCACTTGCGGCAGAGCCGATAGGCCTTGCTGGTGCCGACCACGAGCTCCGGAGCCTGGCCGGCTTCGCGCAGCGCGTCGACGGCCTCTTCCAGGTCGCGGAAGTCGCCGCCCTGGATCACCTTGGGCACCGCCTCGCGCACCGAGGCGCAGACCCGCTTGACCTCAGCCTCCAGCTTGCCGCTGGTGCCGCCCGAGACGGCCAGCACCACGTCGGCGCCCATCTCAGAGAGGAAGGAGACCATGCCAACCACCAAGTCTTCATCGCCCTGGACCACCACGCGGCGGCCCTTCACGACCTTATGGGCGTCGATGAGACTATCGACCAGGCGTCCGCGATCGAGCGAAAGTTCGGCTGGTGTCTCGTGACCGGTGATGGTTTCAAGCCGCGCCAGGAAGGCATCGGTCTCGCGCAAGCCCACCGGAAGACCGGTGCGCCACAGTCGCACGCCGTTCCGATCTGACAGATTCTGTCCTGCCGTTTCCTTCTCAGGAAGGGTGCGTCCGATCTCCAAGGTAGCGCGCGCGCCGGCCATGCGGCGAATGTCAGAAAGTGGCGTTCCGCCCTCGGGAATAGCCTCGGGGTCATCCTGTACCGGACCGTCCATGGTCTCGGAGTAGTCAGGGAGCATGGTGAAGGGGGCACCGAAGAGCTCGCAAATGTGGCGCAGATGGCGCAGGTCGGCCGGGCTCACCATGCCCGGCAGCAGGTTGAATCCCGGGTGGGGCGTCGCATCGGTGGCAAGCTGGTCCACTAGGGCGTTGACGGCGTCCTGGAAGCCGTCGATATGGGTTCCGGCAAAGCTCGGGGTACTCGCCCGCACCACCGGCGCGGCCCCTTCCTGCTTGCCGTACTTGAGAATTCCCGGACGCAGATCCTCGCCTTGCACCTCGGCAAGACAGGTGGTGGCCAGCCCGATCACTTTAGCGTCGTACTTGCTCGCGGCATTGTGCAGCCCTTTCACCAGCGAGGACTCGCCGCCGTAGACGGCCTCGTTCTCGCCGAGCGAAGAACAGGCAATATCCACCGGCTCGCGGAAGTGCCCGATCAGGTAGCGGCGAATGTAAGTGGCGCAGCCTTGGCTTCCGTGCAGGTAGGGAATGGCGCCTTCCACGCCGCGATAGGCGAGGCACGCACCGAGAGGACGACACACCTTGCAGGGGTTGGCCGTCGAGACGTAGTCCTTGTCATTTTTTGGAAATCCGATTTTCATACCGGCCTCCGTTCTTTGCGCGGGGTAAAGAGCCACACCGGAGAGGTCACGGTGTCGCGCACTTCGCGCGCGAAGTTGAGCATGCCCTCGAAGCCTTCCAGGGCGAGCTTCCTCTCGTGGTTGTGGTCCACGAAGCCCACGCCGAGCTTGTGCGCGAGCGGACGTTCCTTGACACCGCCCACCAGCAAATCCACGTCGTTGTTCTTGAGGAAGGCCAAGAGTTCCAAAGGGTTGGTGTCGTCCACGATGACAGTGCCGGGATCGCTGATCTCCTGGATCTCGCGATAGTCTTCGGAGGTGCCGGTCTGACTGCCGACCAGGGTGACCTTCATGCCCAGGTGGCGAAAGGCCTTGATGAGCGAGAATGCCTTGAAAGAACCGCCCACGTAGACGGCCGCCTTCTTGCCTTCGCAAGACTTGCGAATCTCCTTGAGTTCTGGCATGATTTTTGTCAGTTCCTGTCGCACCACCTCGCGGGCGCGGGTCATGACCGAGTAGTCGATGTCCTGGAAGTGGCGCGCCACCGCATAGAGCGATTCGGCCATGTCCTCGATGCCGAAGTAGCTCGCCCGCAGGAACGGGATGCCGTACTTGTCCTTCATGGCGCGGGCCATGTCCATGGTCGATCCCGAGCACTGCACCACGTTGAGGCTCGCGCCGTGGGCGCGGCGAATGTCGTCCACCCGACCGTCGCCGGTGATGTTGGCCACCACGTGAAGTCCCATGGCTTCGAAGTAGCGGCGGATGATCCAGATCTCTCCGGCCAGATTGAAGTCCCCGAGGATGTTGATGGAAAGTTTGGGGACGTCGGAGATGTCTCCGGTTCCGACCAGTCGCATCATGGCCTTGCAAGCCGCCGAATAGCCGTCGCGCTTGGTGCCCTTGAAACCCTCGGACTCCACCGGGATCACCGGGATGCCGTACTGGGCCGTGAGCTTGCGAGCCGCCGCTTCCAGGTCGTCGCCGATGAGCCCGGACACGCAGGTGGCGTAGACGAAGGCCGCCTTGGGATGATGGATTTCGATCAGCTCGGCAAGGGCGCGCTCCAGCTTCTTCTGGGCCCCGAAGACGATGTCGTGCTCCTGAAGGTCAGTGGAAAAAGAGAGGCGATGGAGCTCCGGCCCCGAGGAGAGGGCCCCGCGGATGTCCCAGGTGTAGGCGGCGCAGCCGATGGGACCATGCACCACGTGGATGGCGTCGGCGATGGGGTAAAGCACCACGCGCGAGCCGCAGAACACGCAGGCCCGCTGCGACACCGCTCCCGAGAGGCTCTTCTTGTCGCAGACGATGGTGTCGCGCCCGTCCCCGACGGTCAGAATCTGTCCGGCCCGCTCCTCGAAGATGGATGTGAGGCCGCTCATGCCTCGCGCTCCAGCAGGGCGTTGAGCCCCGCAAGTCCGGACGGCACAGACATCCCCTCGGGAAGGCAGCCCGGCGGACACATGTCCACGTGGCAACCCGAGCAGCCTCCGGTCGGAAAACTCCCAGACAGGTCGTCGGTGAGGCGGAACGGCCCGCTCATCGCAAGCATCCGGCGCGTCTCGGCGTCCAGCGGCCGACGCGAATCACCCGTAGATGGCAATCCCGTCATGAATTCCTCCTTCGTTGCCTGCCTCCGACGCAGCGCCGGTCTTCCTGAAGAATCGTATTGCAATCCTTGTACCAACGAGATGGAGATCCATTATTGCCGATTGAAGTCCAAACACCTGCGCATTGAGAACTTTGTCAATGACGAAGCGACAACAGTGTCACTTCTAGCCGAGCAGGATCAGAAGCCTTTTCGAGCCGTTCGCACGCGCATGTGGCACCGGCTCCCGATCTCACCGCGCCAGGGATGCCGGCTTCGCCCGGGACACCCGCCACCAGCGTAGGGATCGGGCATGCCCGATCCCAATATCGGCGGGCGGGGGCCCGGCAGGCAGCCCGGTGCCCCGTAGGGGTCGGGCATGCCCGACCCTTACGGGGCAGGCGCCCAACACAAACGAAAGCCCCGCCGGAATCCGACAGGGCTCAAAAGCCGCACATTGCGGGAGGCCATTCCCGCTGTACGAAATCTGACAAATCCGACAAGCAGTCAGCTCAGCACGTACTCCTCGGCGATCTTTCCCTCTTCCATGGCGTCCAGGATGGCGTCGATGCCTTCTTCGTCCACCTTGCCGTACCAGACGTTGTCGGGCTGAACGACCATCACCGGACCGCGATCACAAGCCTTGAGGCAGGCGGTGGCAGAAACTGTCACGCCGTCCATGCCGCGATCGGCGAGCTCGCCCTCGAGGTAGCCGAGGAGATCGACGGCGCCCTTCTTGCGGCAGGCGCCTTGCGCGTCGCCGGAGATCCGGAAACTGGCGCACACCAATATCTGCTTTTCTGGCTTTTCCATGCTCGTTCCTTGGTTGCGGCGCCGCGCGCCGGTGGCTCGTTACATCTGCAGTTCGAACTTGCTCTCCGGGGCGTCGCGATCCTGGCGATCCATCAGCAGGCCGAGGATCTTCTCCAGCAAGTACAGTCCACCCTGGTAGCCGACGGTCGGGAAGAACTGGTGTCCTTGGCGATCGAGGATGGGGAAGCCGAAGCGCAGGAAGGGGATGTCTTCGTCGCGCGCGATGTACTTGCCGTAGGTGTTGCTGATGAGCAGATCCACCGGCTCGTTCTTGATCCACTGGTGGAGCAGGAACATGTCGCCGCCGACCTTGATGTTGGCCTCGGGATTGAGCTCCTTGAGGCGAGTGTCGACATAGTTGCCTTCGGTGCCGGTCACGATGTGGCGCACATCCATGCCCATGGACTTCAGGAACTCGGTCAGAGTGATGAGCTGGTCCGGATCGCCGGCGAGGGCAACCTTCTTGCCCCACAGGTACTGCTCCATGTCGGACATCATGTCCACCAACTGACCGCGCTCGACGTCGATCTCCTCGGGCACCGCGACGCCGTAGACGGTGCGCAGCGCATTGATGAAGCGATCGGTAGCCAAGAGGCCCAGCGGCAGATCCAGTGCGGTTCCCGGAACCTTGAACTTGGTCTCAAGTTCTTCCAGAGCCGGCTGCGTCGCGACATGGCCCAGCGAGAAGCCGTGCTTGGCGTCGCCAGCCTTGGCGATGTCCTCCACCTTGGTTCCACCCTTGGGGTAGAAGTTGTGGTGGCCCGTCATCGGCGTATTGAGGACGCCGTCGGTGTCGGGGAACATCACGAAGGGAATTCCCAGAAGCGAAACGAGGCGCTTGATCTCCTTCATGTCGGAGGGCTCGACCCATCCCGGCAGAATCACGGCCTTGCCGTTGGGAACATCGGCCTTCTTGACGAGGCGCGTCACCATGGCCTTCACCATGTTGGCGTAGCCGGTCACGTGCGTCCCCTGGTAGCTCGGGGTGCTGGCGTTGAAGACGATCTTGCCTTCCGGGATCTTGCCTTCGTCGTAGGACTTCTTGATGATCTGCGGCACGTCGTCGCCAATCGTCTCCGAAAGGCAGGTGGTGTGCACGGCGATCACCTGCGGATCGTAGACCGCGAAGATGGTCTGAAGCGCTTGCAGGAGGTTCGCCTGACCTCCGAACACCGCCGACCCTTCCGTGAAGGAAGAGGTCGAGGCCATGACGGGTTCCTTGTAGTGGCGCGTCAGGGTGGAACGGTGATAGGCGCAGCAGCCTTGCGACCCGTGCGAGTGCGGCAGGCACCCGTGGATGCCCAAGGACGCGTACATGGCGCCGATGGGCTGACAGGTCTTGGCGGGATTGACCACGAGCGCTCCGCGCTCCTTGATCTCCTTGGGGGTATGTCTGAGCAGAGCCATGTCTGTTCTCCTTCTTCCTTAGTTCTTGGCGACAGTTTGTGTCAGGCGGCGACGGCTTCCTGCCACGGCGCTTGGATCAGCTTCCAGATGGGGCTGTTGACGCGCATGTCGATGTCCTTGTAGAAGTTGACGGCGCCCGCGAAGCCCGCGTAGGGACCACCGACGTCGTAGTTGTGCAGCTGCTTGCAGGGGATGCCCATCTTCTGGATAACGTATTTCTCCTTCACGCCGGCGCAGAAGACATCGGGCTTCCAGGTCTCGATGAGCTTCTCGGTCTCGAAGGCCGAGATGTCGTCGATCACCAGGGAGTCGGCGTCCATCTCGGGCATCATGCCCTTGTAGTCGCGGAACTCGTAGCCTTGGGCCTCCAGGCGTTCCTTGCGCTCGGCCAGGTACTTGCGGTACTTCTCGTCGTCCTTGGAGATGTGGAGTTCTTCAATGTTGCGGGAGTCGGCATCGACCTTGATGGTCGGGATGACCTTGCGCCCCTCGTAGTCGTCGCGGTGCGCGAACTCGTAGCCAGCAGCCAGGGTCTTCATGCCAAGTTCGGTGAAGAGCTCCTGGTAGTGGTGGGCGCGCGAGCCGCCCACGAAGAGCATGGCGGTCTTGCCCTTGCAGCGGGCCTCGTGCTTGAGCCGCTCGACCTCGACCTTCTCCAGCTCTTCCTTGATCACGGCCTCGGTGCGGTCGGACAATTCCTGGTCTTCGAAGAAGGCGGCCATCTTGCGCAGCGTCTTGGCGGTGGCGTTGGCGCCGATGAAGTTTCCCTTGAACCAAGGGATGCCGTACTTGGTCTCCATCATCTCGGCCACGTAGTTGATGGAACGGTGGCACATGACGACGTTCAGGTCGGCCGTCTGGGAGTTGGCAAAGCTGCCGTAGGTGGAATTTCCCGAGAAGCTCGCCACCATCTCGAAGCCGCAGCGTTCCAGGAGATTCTCGATCACAAAGGCGTCGCCGCCGATGTTGTACTCGCCCAGGATGTTGACGCGGAACTTCGTCTGTCCGCGAACCTCGTCATCCAGGCCAACGATGTGCCGGAAGAGCTGGTTGTTGGCGATGTGGTGACCGGCGGACTGGGAGACGCCCTTGTAGCCCTCGCAGGAGAAGCCGAAGACGTTGATCCCGAGTTTTTCCTTCATGCGCTTGGCGACAGCGTGAACGTCGTCGCCGATGAGTCCCACTGGACACGTCGAAAAGATCGAGATGGCCTTTGGGTGGAAGATGTCGAAAGCTTCCTGGACAGTCTGCTCCAGTCGCTTCTCGCCGCCGAAGACGATGTTGTCTTCGTGCAGGTCAGAGGAGAAGCTGTACATCATGAAGTTGTCGCCGTCCACGCCCGCGTCGGTCTGGTTGCGGCGCGTGAGCCACGAGTAGAACCCGCAGCCGATAGGGCCGTGGGTGATGTTGACGATGTCGCGGGTCGGTCCCAGCACCACGCCCTTGCAGCCGGCGTAGGTGCAGCCGCGCTGGGTGATGATGCCCGGTGCGGTGCGGGAATTGGCGAGGATCGCAGGGACCTTCTCCTCTTCCTCGACCTTGTTGATCACCATCTGACTGTCGCGCTTCTTGGCCACCTTGCTCGGGTACTTGGCGAGAAGCTCTTCCTTCATTTGCCCGGCGTCGGGCTTCTGCTCGATCATGCCTCCACCTCCTGGTCGTCGCCCGCTGGGCGAATGATTCCCTCTTCGTCCTTCTTCCGCATCGCCCCCATCTTCCTTACGGGAGCGCACGGCGCCGGGAGAGCTTCCCGGCGACTTGCTTGACAGAAATTGTCATCCGCCGCGCAGCGGCGGACGACGGCCTCAGGCGGCCAGTCCGAATTCCATCAGAAGGGCTTCGAGCTCTTCCATGGCGATCGGCTTGGGGATCACGAACAACTTGTTTTCTTCGATCTTCTTGGCCAGCGCGCGGTACTCGTCGGCCTGCTCGCACTCGGGATTCCAGTCGATCACGGTCTGCTTGTGGATCTCGGCGCGCTGCACGTCGTTGTGGCGCGGCACGAAATGGATCATCTGGGTGCCGAGCTTATCGGCCAGCGCCATCACCAACTCGTCTTCGCGGTCGGTCTTGCGGGAGTTGCAGATGAGTCCGCCCAAGCGGACGCCACCGGCCTCGGCGTACTTCACGATGCCCTTGCAGATGTTGTTGGCCGCGTACAGGGCCATCATCTCGCCCGAACAGACGATGTAGATCTCCTGAGCCTTGCCTTCGCGCATGGGCATGGCAAAGCCGCCGCACACCACGTCGCCAAGCACATCGTAGAAGGTGTAGTCGAGTTCCTTCTCGTAGGCACCCAACTGCTCCAGCATGTTGATGCTGGTGATGATGCCGCGGCCGGCGCAACCGACGCCCGGCTCCGGACCGCCCGACTCGGTGCAGAGAACGCCCTTGAAGCCAGGCTTCAGGATGTCGTCCAGATCGACGTCCTCGCCCTCTTCGCGCAGCGTGTCCAGAACGGTCTTTTGGGCCAAGCCGTTGAGCAGCAGACGGGTGGAGTCGGCCTTGGGGTCGCATCCGACCACCATGACCTTGTTGCCCCTCTCGGCCAGGGCCGCGACGGTGTTTTGGGTTGTGGTGCTCTTTCCGATACCACCCTTGCCGTAAATAGCGATCTTGCGCATCCTCGGACCTCCTTCTTCCGGCACAACCTGCGCCGTCTTCACGAGATCTCTAGATCAAAGGACGTGCCAATCCAGAAAAGTACCGTTTTGGCATATCCGATCCGTTTTTCCACTATTTAGTCCCAGCCAACGCCCTGACAATGCCGCCACGGATGACAAATTATTGACAAACGCCGTTTTCTGTCGAATCGAGTGCGAAGGACGCACCGGCACCGTTCGCGCAGCGCCAGTGCCGACGAAAGCGAGAGCTACTTGACGAGCAGGATAACGACCGTCAAGCCGGCAATCATAGTGGCCAACACGACATTGACGCCGCCCAAGACATCCTTGTAGCTGACCTCGTCGGGAATCTGGAACGGGACATGCACTTCGGAGCCCGGATTCGGCTCGTGCCGGATGCCGTTTTCGCGCGTCTCGATGGAGCCGTCGGCAAACTGCACGTAAGTCCCCTTGCGGTTGGAGGAGTCGGCATAACCGCCCGCCATCTCCACGTACCACTCCCAGTCCTTACCCTTCACCCACACCACGTTGGAAGGATGATGGACCCGTCCAGTCACCTTCACAGTGGCCGGCTTCCTGGGAACGTAGACGGTGTCCCCCAAGTGCATTTCCAAATCATTGGCAGATCCAGGATGCTTCACCACGTCGGGGAAGTCCACGCTGATGCGCCCCACGCTATCTTCGCTACGGATCAGCCGGGCCGCTTCCAAATAGCCCTCCGGGCGGACTCCGCCGCAGCGTTTGAGGATCGAAGACAGTTGCTCTCCCGGCTCCTGCAAGGCATAGACCCCAGGTCGCTGGACATAACCACGGACAATGACCGTTTCCATGCGATGGAGGTTTGGGTTGAAAGGCACCGCCACGTGATCAAAAGGATGCAAAGGATGATCAGCAGCCGCAGCCGACAGACTGGAATCCAGATCCAACATCTCCACATCAACAGAATCATCGACATCGCGCAGCGATTCCAGGCGGACCTTGCCAAATTCTGCCCAACGAACAAAGCCGCCAGCCTTCAGGATAAGGTCCTTGGCCGTCATGCCAATGCGGTAGCCGTAACGTCCCGGATAGCGCACGGCACCTGAAATGAGGACGCTATCCGAAAAGAGCAAGCTATCGCGATCAAAGACAACAAGCGTATCTAGCGGCTGTAGCAAATAGTCCGATGAAGAATCCAGAGGGATATGCTGCTGGCTCTTGCGCCCATCGGGCCAAACGCGCGTCACCACTCCTCGGCCATGATAAGCCCGATCCGAAATACCTCCGGAAAGCTGTAGCAGCATGCCTGCCGTGAGATGCTCATTCCATGGGTAATCCCCCGGGAAATGAACTTCGCCACGCACATGTACCGTCTGCCGACTGACATCCCGCCCGGGGATCACCGTCACGACATCCCCATCCTGAAGAGGCTGGCACACCGCTCCGGCGAGGATCTTTCGGGGAGACGGCAACGACGCGGCATCGCGTCGCCCATTCTCGAAGTAGCGCAGCACCTGGAGCGGCGCTTCAGCGGTACTGGCATTGACGCCGCCAGCATATTGAAGCAGTTCCTTGGCACTTTCCTGCGGCAGCAGTTCGTAGAAGCCAGGACTTCCCACGTCACCGCGCACCCGCACCAAGGCACCGCGTCGAGGAATCCGCACCACATCGCCATCTTGCAGGATGTCGTGAGGAGGGCGTTTCCCTTTGAAGAAGTAATCGTAGAGATCGACCTTGTAGGTGCTGCTTCCTCGCGTCACCAGAATTTGTCGTTCGCTTCCCATGCTGTCAGGGCCTTTGGCCTGAAAAAGCACCGCCAAAGCCGAAGTGTTACCCGAAAGCAGGTATCCTCCTGGCCGCACGGCGTTGCCCACCACGAAAACGCGGACGTGCTTGAGCTTTCCCAGCGTGAGATCCATCTGCACCTGGCCGTTTTTCATGCCGGCATAGATGCGCGAAAGCCGCTTTCGCAACAAAGTCTCGGCGCTGCGCAAGGTCTGACCGTTCAGGCTGACAATGCCAATCCCCTCGATCGAGGCCTGACCATCTCGATCCAACGTCAACTGATAGCGCGCATCCTTCTGGCCCCAGAGCGTCAGGATGAGTTCATCGCCTGCGCCCAGTTGGTAATTGGCGCCCACGGCTCCCGTGTGGGAAGCGAACATGGAGGGATCCGCGTGTCGGAAGATTCGCTGGGAATAGCGAAGCAGGCTGTCGGGGACCACCGTGTCCCGGGCAGGACGACGCATGCGGCGACGACGCGCCAAGGAATCGTTCCGCCCCGTGCTGTCTAAGCTATCTCCAGGCACCATTGTTTCGAGGGAATCCATCTGTCCCAGCGTATCCACAATGCGGGTCCGATCCGAAGATTGGCCCGAGGTTCCTACAGATCCTCCAGAGGAATTTCGAGACGAGGTCGAGTAGCCCCGCTGCTGCGCCAGCTCACGAACTTGGTCTTCCGTCAAACCAGAAGGGATTCCAGCATCGCTTACGGAAACACTTGCCGCCAATGCGCCCGAAACGAAACACAACAGCAGCCCCACTGCAACACAGGCTTTACAACGCATCAAGTGACGCAATCCCTTCCTCAAAGTCGACGCCGACCATTGCCCCCCAACATGGGCAAGCAGAGGAAAAGTATCTATCGATGCCCATTTCTGCTGCAGAGTTCCAAGAAAAGCGGCCTCAACTATTCCACGGTCACAGATTTTGCGAGATTTCGTGGCTTGTCCACGTCGTGTCCGCGCAGCACGGCAGCGTGATAAGCCACCAGTTGCAGAGCCACCGTAGTCACCAGAGGGCTGAAGATCTCGCTGCAAGCCGGCACCCGAATAATTTCGTCAGCGTGCGGCACAATTTCCTCGTCGCCTTCGCTTGCCACCACGATCACACGACCGCCGCGAGCACGCACTTCTTGAATATTCCCGATCACCTTGTCGTGCTGGCTGCCCAAAGGTGCCACGAACACGCAGGGCATGCCATCGTGGATCAGCGCGATGGGACCGTGCTTCATCTCGGCCGCAGGCATTCCCTCGGCGTGGATGTAAGAGATCTCCTTGAGTTTTAAGGCGCCTTCCAGAGCCACCGGGTAGTTGTAGCCGCGCCCCAGGAATAGCCAGTTTTCCTGAGTCACGTACTTAGCCACCAAGTCGCGAATAGACGCCGACTGCGCGACCACCTTTGCAATCAGATCTGGGATGCCGTTCAGTTCTGTGAGCAACCGGCGGCTGGCCTCAATGGAAAGATTGCGACGCCGACCGGCGTAGATGGACATCAGAGCGCCCACCGCCACCTGACCAATAAAGGCCTTGGTGCTGGCCACTCCGATCTCCGGGCCTACACGCAGATACACGCCGGCGTCGGTCAGGCGCGCGATTGAGGAGCCGACGGCGTTCACGATTCCTAAGGTCGTGGCGCCGCGCATCTTGGCTTCTTCCAGAGCCGCCAGGGTGTCGGCCGTCTCACCCGATTGTGAGATCGCAACAAGCACCGTCTCGTCTTCCACGATGGGGTTGCGGTAGCGAAACTCGCTAGCGTACTGCACTTCGCAAGGGATGCGCGCCAGCTCTTCCAGCATGTATTCAATCACCAAGGCCGCATGCCAAGCCGTCCCTTGGCCGGTGAGCACCACGCGATGCGCACGCACCAGATCGCGGCCCACCAGTTCCAGACCGCCCAGGATCACCTCGCCCCGATCGGTGTCGATGCGACCACGCAGGGTGTTGCGAAGCGCCTCGGGCTGCTCGAAGATCTCCTTGAGCATGAAGTGCGGGAAATCGCCCAACTCGATCTGCTCCAGGTCCATCTCCAGTTGCATCACCTTGGGGGTGACCGGGACATTGTGCAGGTTGGAGGTGCGGTAGCCTTCCTTGGAAAGACGGCAGACCGTGAAGTCTTCCAGCGCAAAGGCCTGCTGCGTATGGGCCACGATGGCCGAAGGGTCCGAGGCAATGATGAATTCCTCGTGCCCAAGGCCCACCATCAGCGGAGATCCCTTGCGAGCCGCCACCAAGACGCCCGGTTCACGTTCGCACATCACCACGATGGCGTAGGCGCCCGTCACCTCGCGCAGCGCAGCCTGCACCGCCGTTTCCAGATCATCCTCGTAGAGCTCGCCAATCAGCATGGCCAAGACTTCGGTGTCGGTTTCGCTGGTGAAAACGTGGCCCTTCTGCTCCAGAGCCTTCTTCAGGGTCTGGTAGTTCTCGATGATGCCATTGTGAACCACCGCAATGCCCGAGTGATCATCGCACTGCGGATGAGCGTTGCGCTCGGCAGGAACGCCGTGGGTAGCCCAACGAGTGTGGGCAATGCCCTCAGAGCCAGCATACTGGGCCACATCGCGACCAAGTTTGGCTTCCAAAGCCGCCACCTTGCCAACTTCACGGCAGACTTGAAAGCCCGTCGCGGTGCGGATCGCCACCCCAGCCGAATCGTAGCCCCGGTATTCCAGGCGCTTGAGGCCCTCCAAGAGAACAGGAAGGGCAGGACGATTGCCCAAATAGCCAACGATTCCGCACATGGTTCAGCTCTTTGAGACTAGGATGAAGACCGTGACCGCCGTAAGGACTAGGGATGCGGTCGCTCCCAGGGCCGAAATAATATCCGAGAACTTGAGCGGTTCCGGAGGCTTGCGGAACGGAACCACGATCTCGGAACCCGGATTGGGCAAGCTATCGATGCCGTAGTCTCGCGTCTGAATCGCCCCGTCCGCCAATTTCAGATACACCTTGTCCTCGTTGGCGCTGTCGGTGAACCCGCCAGCCATGGCAATGTACCATTTCCAGTTCTCACCTTGACGCCATGGGATGTCACTGGGATCATAGACACGCCCCGAGACACGCACAGTTGCCGGCACCTGAGGTACCCAAAGGGTATCGTTATCCCGCAGCTCCAGGTCATCAAGTCCCCCAGGAGCCTTCAAGGCCCGGTCGATGTTGATAGCAATGCGGCCTAGACCAGCCCGAAACAATCGCGCTCCAGCAGGATAGCCTTCGGGGCGGATTCCTCCTGCCCGGCGAATCAGACTGCTGATCCGTTCGCGAGGATTCAAAAGACTGAAGTCGCCCGTGTGCGTCACCATGCCATTTAGGGTGACAATATCCAGCGTCTTGGTGATCGATTGGAGCGGCACCGCGACATGGGCGCCATCTTCCAGCGTCAGGTTACCACTCGTGGGAAGATCAAGATCTAAAGTCAGAGTCTCCACGCGTGCGCCCCGCACCGAATCCAGAGGATATTCGACGCGCACACTGCGCAAATCGGCATCCTTGAGAACTCCGCCAGCCAAAAGGACAAGATCCTTTACCGTCATTCCCGAATCGAGGTCGAAACTCCCCGGCCTGTGAACCGCACCAGAAATGAAGACATGCCGTCGCGGAGCCATCTCGAAGCGATTGAAGAACGTCAACCGGTCATTGGCACTTAATGTGGTTCCGTCTTCTGGGGTCACGTGAATCGAAAACGTCGTGAAGGTGCTGTCGGGCAGGCGTCGCATCAACAATCCCCGTGCCACGAAAACCTTCTGGGTGTATCCTCCCGCCAGCTTCACAAGGTCAGCAGCCGTCATTCCCGCCTGCAGGGGATAGCTCCCCGGAAAGCGCACCTCACCATCCACCGAGACCGTCTGGCGACTTGGATCCTTGCCTTGGAAGACAAAGATGGAGTCGCCATCTTGCAACCGAGCCGGAGTCTTCCCATGCGCCAGTTCTCGGGCTGCGGGAAGAGTCAATGCCTCACGTCGGCCATTGTCGAAAATGCGCGTCACCAAGACGCCCTGATCGGCCGTGGTAGCCGTAAGGCCACCGCAGTAGGCGAAGAGATCCTTGGTCGATTCGGTGGTCAGCAGCTCGTAGCGTCCGGGACGTCCCACAGCCCCGCGCACATCGATAACCGGACCGCGCACCGGAACGCGCACCACATCGCCATCCTGCAGGACATCGGCAGCCGAACGATGGCCGCGGAAGAAATATTCGTACAGGTCCACGTTGCGACGGATATTCCCGCGAATGATCTCGATGCGCCGCTCCGAGCCAAGGTCCGTGGGGCCTTTGGCCTGATAAAGGGCGTTGAAGACATTGGTGTTGCCTGAAAGCAGATAGCTGCCTGGGTTCACCACATCACCGGTGACGAACACGCGAATCTGCTTGAGCTTGCCCATGGTCAGATCCATGTTCACCTGACCGCTCTTCATGCCCGCGTAGATGCGCGAAAGTCGCCGCTTCAACAGCATTTCGGCACTCTTAAGGGTTTGGCCATTGAAGTTCACCAAACCGACACCCTCCACGGACGTCTCCCCGGAACGATCCAGCGTCAGTTCGTAGCGCGCTTCCTTCTGGCCCCACAGTGTGAGGACAATCTGATCGCCCGGTCCCAGCTGATATCCCTCGCCAATGGCCCCAACATAGGATGCGAAAAGGCTAGGATTGGCGGCGCGGAAGATCTTCTGCCCGTAGCGCAGAGTGTCAGGTTCGGGACGGATATTTTTCCGGCGCGGCCTGATGCGATTCTTGCGGGCATTGCCAAGAGAATCCATCCCCCCCAGAGAACCGTTGGAAAGCGAATCGTCGCTCCAAGCGCGCACATCGGTTTCCCTAGGGTCGACTTGGCCTAAGCTGTCTTTGACCAACGAAGAGCGGGGGGCGGTAGCATTTCCTGGAGCCGCGGACGCGGACGAAGAAGACATGCCTTGACTCTTGGCCATGGCGCGCGCTTGATCCACCGTCACGCCAGCGGGAAGCGCCGAGCCATCCCCGAAGCTGACCTCGGCGGCAAATGCGCTTCCCATGATTGTCAAAAACATCCACAATGCGGGCTTCAATTGCATCTCAGATCCTCGAATGGCGAACAACGGGAAGAGTCCGCCGGTTCCGGCTGGCGACGGGGATGTCGCCACCGGTCTTTCACGTCACGCTTCCTTGCTGTTCTTTCCCAAATCGGCATCCTGCTTGTGCCAAATGCACAAAGTCGCCGTCGGGACAGCTTCTAGACGTGCAAAAGAAATCCAAGGAGTGTCAGAATTCTTGGCGTGCGGGGCTTCCTTGCATTTCTTGCAGATGCCGAAGGTGCCGTTGCGGATTCGGTCCAAGGCCTCGTTCAGATAGAGGAGGTAGCGGCTTTCGCGGCTGGCCATGGCAAAGGCGTGCTCGCGGTCCACAGCATCAGCAGCCTGATCGGCTAGATGATAAGCGTAGCCGGACAGGTCGCCAGACTGCTCCAGCAGGTTCTTTCCCAGCGTGCTCGATTCCAGATTTCCCAATTCCTGAAGGAGCTTGTCCTTCTTTTCATTGAGAAGCTGCTCGAAATGCTTGAGATCCTTCTTGGTCAGTGCCATCAGGTCCATCCCCACGAACGGTGGTTTACGCGAACTCTCGCAACGGACACGAGAGAGGCGCTAAAATAACATCACATTTCATAAATACAGCAGGGCTTCTTTTGACGCCGTTGTAGACACTTCAACAATGCGCCATGAGGCCAAACAAGGCAGCTTGTGAACGGACCGCCTTGGCAAGGTCAGCAAGATCCACTGATTCGTTTTCGGCGTGGGCATTGCACCAAGGATCTTCCACACCCACCAAAAGGGCCGGCACCCCGCCCAGAGCTGCCGTCATGCTTTCCACAAAGGGAATGCTGGCCCCACACCCGATGGTTACGGCTTCGCGTCCATAGCCAATCGAGAGGGCTTCGCGCGCCACCGACAGCACCGGAAGATCGTCCTGGCAGCTCCAAGCGGGCGCGAATCCGTCGCGATAGACGGCAAGCGAAAGTCCTTCCGGAAGCCGCGCGCGCAGGTGCGCTTCCAAAAGATCGAGGCAGCGCGCCGGATCCATCCCTGCCACCGTGCGCAGGCTGAGTCGTGCCCAGGCTCGATCCATGAGGACGTTTCCTGTCTGTCCTTCCACGCCACACTGTACGGCATTTACCACGAGACTGGGCCGCAGCCAGAGATCGGCTAGCAGCTCTTCCTTGGGCGGCAGCGGCGCTTTGGGATCAAGCCCCGCCTGAGCCCGGAAGCGTTCCAAATCCAGCGGGATGCGCGCAAGTTCCTCGCGTCTCGCCTCCGAGACCGCTTCCACGCCGTCGAAAAGTCCGGCGACAGCCGGCTTTCCCTGCGCATCGAAGAGGCTTGCCAAGAGGCGGCTGATCTCCTTGCCAGGGTCAGGCACAGCTCCGCCCCAAACGCCCGAATGCAGCGGATGGGAGGCCCCCGTAAGCACCACCTCCAAGGCCGCAATGCCCCGCAAGCTGGTGGTGAGAGAAGGAAGTCCGGTATCGTGATTGGAAAGGTCGGCAATCACCACAAGATCAGCAGAAAGTTCTTCGCGATGCGCCGCCAAAATCTCACCGAGATGGCTCGAACCGCACTCCTCTTCGCCTTCGATCAGCACCGTAACATTCACAGGCAGCTTGCCGGCCGCGACATACCAAGCAGCGATGGAGCCGGCGTGGACGGCGATCCCGGCCTTGTCGTCAGCGGTCCCGCGCCCGTACAGGCGGCCATTCCGAACAGTTGGCTCAAAAGGTGGCGTGGTCCAGACATCGAGGCGCAGCGGCGGTTGCACATCGTGGTGGGCATACAGGAGGATCGTCGGAACCCCCGCACCGGCGCGATGATCGCGCGCCAGCACGAAGGGGTGGCCGGTTTTCTCCATTCCCACCCGTACCTCGGGCATGCCGATCTCCCGAAACCACTGCGCCGTGGCTTGGGCACTGCGCCGCACCTCCGCAGGATCAAAGCCGGAAAAACTGACGGAGGGAATGCGCACCAAATCACTGAGACGTTGCTGCACATGAGCCGCGCCTTGATCACAGGCGTCGAGAAGTCGGGAAAGGTCGGAAGCATCCATGGAAAACCAAGATACTCCCCTTCTGGCACGCACGGAAAGTTGACGAATCCCCCGCGAATGTTCATTTTGCCATCTCTCGGGTCCGAGACGTATCACCACCAAAGAGGAATAGCCTATGCCTTGCGGAAAGAAGCGGAAGAGAAGGAAGATCGCCACGCACAAGCGGAAGAAGCGTCGGCGTCTCGACCGCCACAAGAAGAAGCTTCGCTAGTTTCTTCGTCCTCCCGATAAAGGAGGAAGCAAGCGATGAAGAAAAGCCCGGCACTCCGGGCTTTTCCCGTTTCTATTCGTCCAGGCGATATCGAGCCAGAAGTTCGCCAATGCGATTGCGGACGTCGACCGGAACATCTTCGCGGTTGGGCACATCCTGCAGCGATTTCCATTCCTTGGCAAACCGGTCCGAAACCTGGTTGCAAGCGTGCGCCAGCTCATCCAGTCGATCGCCTTTGCGAAAGCCAAGGCAGACCTTGAGTTCGCCGTCGGCCACCAATCGTGCCCAACGCGTCACCTTGTAGATGGGAAGCGCCACCCGCCGTGAGGTGGACATGGCCAGCAACACGCCGCAACCAATGGACACCGCAGTGCAAATGATAATAGCAGGCACCAAGACCGAAAGCATTGAGAGGCGTTCCAAGGGAAGAAACGAATCCTGGGAAAGCAGGAAGATGCCGCGGCCCTGGAATTTCCAGGAATAGACAGCAGCAATGGAAAGCACGGTTGCAGCGATGGTCAGCAGTACCAGCATTCCATTGAAGAAAATGAGCGGCCATTGCACAGCCGGGTAGTAGATCAAATTCCGCAACGGCTTTCGCCGCAGCAGCGTCCGCGTAATTTCCTGCATCACATGCCTTTCCTGGGAGGAAACTCTTTCAGGATAGCGAACTTCGCTCCAAGGCGACAAGCCGTTTATGCGTGGCGCCGGTGCTTTTTAGAGGCTCGCCTGGCAGGAACATTTTTGGATGCCTTGCCCTTCTTCTTGCGAATCTTCGGGGGGCGAAAGGTGGGACGAGCCGCTAGCGCTTCTTGGTCGTCGTCCGAGAACAGCGTCTTGCCTTCAGGAAGAACAACTTCGGCCAACACTGGCTTGCGCGTTTGCCCGAAATGCCGCCGCCAAGCGCCCAGGATCTGAGCAGCAAACCAGGTGCCGGGAAGCATCTGGCGGCCATCGGCCACCGCCAGGACCGCGATGGCAATGCCGGAATCGGGACGTCCCTTGCGCCGGGCAAAACCCGCGAACCACTCGTAATGGCCACGGGGATTGTCGCCATCCAGGCTCCCCGTCTTGCCGCCGAACTCGAAGTCCTCGCGCAGATCATCATCCCACACCTGCTCGAAAGCGCGCCGCGCCGTGCCACTGTCGGCCGTGAGGCGCATCATGGACAGCATCTGCTTGGCCTGTTGGCTTTCGGGCTTCACAATAGGACGCGGGCAATCGCTGGCCCCGCTCCAGCGCGGAGGCAGCAGCTCGCCGCCGCCGGCATAGCGCCGGGCCAGCATGCAGGCATGGATAGGACTGACGAAGGTGGTACGCACGAAGCCCGAGGAAAGTTCGGCCAAGTTGTAGGTGTCCTTCGGAAGCTTGGCCACGCCGGCAGGAACGCCACCACCCAGACCTCCAGGGCGGTTGAAGCCCATGGTGTCGAGCCAGCTCATGTACTTGGTGGTCCCAAGGTAATGGACGCCGATCTGTCCAAAGATGGGGTTGGCAGAATAGGCAAAGGCCCGCGCCAGCGAGATGGTGTCGCCACGTGTGGTGTCGATCTGCCCTTTGTAGAGGGTATGAGCCTGACCGCGCAAGTGAAAGACGTGGCTCGGGGTGATTCCCTTCTCGCTCATGGCCGCCCAAGCGGTGGTCATCTTGGCAAGCGAGGCCATCGGGTAACGCGGCGCCGCCAGGGCCGAAAGGTCGATGCGAACGTTGCCGTTTTCCGCAAATACGGCAACGAGCGGAGCCCGGGTGGAAAGATCCATGGCAAAGGCGGCAGCCAGGCGAGTCGGATGCTTGCGCACGATCTCAGTGGCAAAGGCTTGCAGGAAAGGATCGACCTCGACCCGAGCCGGAAGGGCCCCTGGCCGGAAAGCATCGCTGCAGGCATCCGCGGCTGGCGCCGACTTGAAGATCGCCTTGGAGGCCCGAAGAGTGTCATGGACGGGAATCGCCCGCCAAAGGCCGGCAAGGCCAGCAAATGCAGCCAATGCAGCGAACACGAGAAGCAGTCTCCTTTTCTTTTTGGGTGGAGGCGCCCCCCAGTGACGAGGGGTTTGGCGATACACTCCGGTTCCGTCGGGTTTCAACGCGCCGCCAGCCTCCCCAATTCGGCAAAGTAGCCGGGAAAGGTCTTGGAGGTGCAGTCGGGATCTTCGATTTCCAGGGCCGCCCTATGGGCCGCCAGCGAAAAGGCCATGGCCATGCGATGATCCTTGTAGGTCGCGATCCGGGCCGGCAGAAGTTTAGCAGGCGGCGTTACAGCGATCCAGTCGGGGCCTTCTTCGACGGTAGCGCCGAGCTTTCGCAGCTCGTCGCGCACCGCCACCACGCGCTCCGTCTCCTTCACGCGCCAAGATCCGATGCCGCGAATCAACGTTCGCCCTTCGGCGAAGAGCGCCAAAGTGGCAAGCGTCATGGCTGCATCGGGCATGTCAATCATGTCGATGTCCAAGGCGCGAAGCGGAACTCCGCCGCAAGGCGCTTCGGCCTCGATCCAGTCGTCCCCGAGCCGCACCTGGGCTCCCATCTTTTCCAGCACCTGGGCAAAATGAGCATCCCCCTGGATGCTTTCTCGGCCGCAGCCAAGCACCCGTACCGGTCCGCCTAAAGCGCCAAAGGAGAGAAAATAGGACGCCGAAGAGGCATCTCCCTCCACCGCCACGGCTCCTGGAGAACGATAGGTCTGGGGGGCGATGCGAAAGGCCTGGTAGCCATCGCGCTCGACTACGACGCCAAAGCGGCGCATCAGAGAGAGGGTGATGTCCACGTAGGGCTTGCTGATGAGGTCGCCCTTCACGGCAATCTCAACTGGCGTCTGCGCCAGCGGCGAGGCCATCAAGAGCGCTGACAAGAATTGGCTGGAGGTGTTGCCAGCGATCTCGGCTCGGCCTCCGGAAAGACCGCGCGCCATCACCCGCAGCGGCGGGTAGCCGGGTTTCCCCAGCGCCTCGATACGGCCACCAGCGGCCAGGAGCGGTGTCAGGCCTTCCAACAGATCCCCGATGGGGCGTTCGCGCATGCGCGCCACGCCGTCCAAGATCCATTCGCCGTGAGCCGCGCAAAGGGCCGCGCACAAAGGTCGCATGGCAGTACCGGCGTTGCCAAGATCTAGAGCGCCAGTCACAGAGGCGAAATGCGGCCCACCGAGGCCCGCGACGACATAATCTTCCCCCAAGCGATCCACCTGCACGCCCGTGGCAGCAAGCGCCCCCAGCATGGCATGGGTGTCTTCGCTTTCCAGGAGACCGGAAAGTCGTGTGGTTCCTTGAGCCAAGGCCGCCAGCAAGAGGTAGCGATTAGAGAGGCTTTTGGAGCCAGGTAGGCGAATTTCGCCGCGCAGAGAGGGCAAAGGCCCGAGATTCAGGACGTCCACAGACCTTGAATTGTAACCGCCCGCGTGAGATCCTCAATGGAGTTTTGCTGTCAAAGCCCCCTGGCGCCTCCAATCGCGGTGCAAATCGGGCAACGACCAGGTGTTTCAAGGACATGGAGCACGAACCATCCATCCTACTTTGCCGAAACCACGCGAAGCCCAAGCACGGGCGACTAAACTTTCTGGCCATGCCGGGTTTCCGGTCCGGGAGATTTTTACCGTGTCGCTCGACGTCGAAAACCTTTACCTCCGCTACGCACCTCTGGTCCGCCGACGTTGCCAGCAATTGCTGCACGACTCCGCTTTGGCCGACGATGCCGTCCAGGAGGTCTTTGTGAACTGCCTGCGCCATCAAGACGACATGACGGCAGAGTACCCCTCCAGCCTGCTCTTCCGCATCGCCACCAACGTTTGCCTTAATGTGTTGCGCGCACGGCGACGTCATCCCGAAACCCACGATGACGAGGTCTTACTTTCCATCGCAAGCCTAGAAGACGAAGGCTCGGCCCTGGAGGCGCGTTCGCTGCTTGCGCGCATCTTCGGCAAGGAGGAAGAATCCACTCGCGTGATGGCGGTGATGTACCACTTGGACGGCATGACGTTTGACGAAGTGGCCAAGGAGACGGGCATGTCTATCTCAGGGGTGCGCAAACGGCTCTTGGGACTGCGGCATCGCGTCCAAGCCCTGAAGGAGGTGGCTTAGATGGATTCGCAACATCCCGATTGGCTGCTCGAGAGGATCCTGCTGGACGAAGTCCCGCCGCATCTCTTGGAGCGCGCCCGCTTGGCCCAGCAAGATCCGGAAGTCCAGGTTCGCCTGGAAACCATGCGACAGGCTGACCAGCGCTTCCGAGAAATTTCCCCGACCCCGGCCTTTGCCGAGATCCGGCGCATCGCGGAGGGGCGTGACCGCGCCGAAGCTGCGGCACGTCGCCAAGCGCACCGTCGTCGCTGGGGCATTGGCGTGCCAGTGGCCGCCCTAGGCTTGGTGGTGGCAATCGCGCCATGGCACGGGCGTCCGACGTCCTCTCCCCTTCCCGATGGACGCACGACATCTGCGATTTCCACAGGCGCACCACTAACGTCCTCTGTCTCGCCTGTTAGCGGGACAGCCAAGGCTCCAGAAATCGCAACGGCAGCCCAAGCGTCGGCAGCACCGGCCGAATATCCCACGCTTGCCGCAACGGAATCCGGAATCCGCGCGAAGGGCGATGCCGTAACCCTTTCCATCCATCGCCAGGGAGAAGGCAAGGCCGAGCGGCTTGTGTCAGGCGACACCGTTCACCCCCACGACCTGCTGCAGATCTCCCTGGAAGCGCAACAACGCATGTATGCCTGCATCGTCTCGCTGGACGCCACTGGATCCCTCACCGCCCATTTTCCAGAATCTGTCGGCAGCGCCATCGCGCTGGAGCCCGGAAAGCACGTACTGCTCCCCCACGCCTACGAACTGGACGAGAGCCGTGGCTTCGAGCGTTTCTGGCTGATCTGGTCCGACAAACCCTTCGAGACGGCCCAGCTTTCGGCCCGGCTGCGGGCTTTGCCGCCAGCTCGGCGCGCCACCGCCATCCTGGAGCTCCCTGCGGGATTCTCGCAAGCCTCCGTACTTCTCCCTAAGGCTCAGCGATGAGATGCCTGCTATTGCTTCTGATTGGGCTGCCCCTTTTAATTTCGGCAGCCCCCACACGACGCTTTCTTTTCCTGGCGGCCGCCAACGACGGCGGCCCGGGGCGCCTGCCGCTGCGCTACGCGCTTTCCGACGCCCAGGATTTCAGCAAGGTGCTGGAGACCTTTGGCGGGGTAGAAAGCGCCGATGCCGTCTTCCTGTCCCAACCTGATTCGGCAAGTCTGCTTGCAGGCCTCCACGCTTTCGGCGCCCAAATTTCGGCCGCCCGCAAGCAAGGAACGCGCACTGAACTGCTCTTCTACTACTCGGGTCACGCCGACGAGGATGGGTTGCTGCTCGGGACCCAGCGGCTCGGCTACCGCAACTTGCGCCGCACCGTCGATTCGCTGCCGGCCGACGTGCGCCTAGCCGTGCTAGATGCCTGCGCCTCGGGCGGAGCCCTGCGCGCCAAGGGCGGCGTCCGCCGTCCGGCCTTTCTGGTGGACGAATCCCACGACCTGCGCGGCGGAGCCGTCCTCACCTCCTCGGCAGCCAACGAAGCGTCCCACGAATCAGACTCGCTGGGAGGATCTTTCTTCACTCAGGCGCTCCTGACCGGCCTGCGCGGCGCTGCCGATGCTGACCACGACGGTCGCGTCACCCTGAACGAGGCCTACCGCTACGCCTACCAGGAGACCTTGCGCCGCACCGAGGAAGCCAAGGCGGGCAGCCAGCACCCTTCGGTGGACATGGACCTTTCCGGCTCCGGCGACGTGGTGCTCACCGACCTTCATCAGGCCTCGGCGCACATCCTCCTGGACACCATGCTTTCGGGTCAGTTGTCCCTACGCGACAGCCTCGGACATCTGGTGGCCGAGTTGCGCAAGCTCCCAGGCGCCCCTTTGGACTTAGGGCTAGAAAGCGGCCGCTACCGGATTCTCTTCGAGGGACGGGACGGACGACACCATGCCGACACGCTTCTGGCGACCGGCCAAGCCCTGCATGTGAACAGTGCTCTAGTCGAACGCTGGGAACTCGAGCCGCAATTGCTTACGACAGCGTCCATGCCTGCAGCCAAGGATTCGCTTCCTTTCCAGGACAGCCTCCCCAAGGCGCCCTTTGTAAACATCGGCCTCCTGCCTCCGCTAGACATGCTTGGCCAGGACGGTCCCCGCATGGCGCAGCGCTCAGCGGCAGAACTGGCCATGGCCGAAGCCGGCAGCATTCGCGGCATTCAATACGGCAGTGGCGCCGCCATCAGCCACGGCGACGTCCGGGGTGCCCAGTGGTCCATTGGCGTAGCGCTTCAAAACGGCAAAGAAATGTCCGGCGTCCAACAAGCGGCCGTGTCCGTGGCCCGCGGAAAGGTCCGGGGTGCCCAGTTTTCCAGCGTCGCAAGCATCGCCCGCGACGGCTCGATCAAAGGCGTACAGATCAGTTCCGCCTTCAATATGGCCGACACTGGCATCGGGGCTCAACTCGCCTTCGTCAACAAGGCCACCGCCTGGCGCGGCGTCCAAGCTGGCTTTGTGAATTTAGGCGCCATCCATGGAGCCCAGGCCGGATTCGTTAACGTGGGCCCCTTCCACGGGGCACAAGCCGGGTTCGTCAACGTCGGGAAAGGCGGGCGCGGCGCTCAGGCAGGATTTGTCAACGTGGCCAAGGATGCCAAGGCGTCCCAGTACGGGTTCGTCAACATGACCGACACGGTGGCTGGTCTTCAAGCGGGTTTCGTCAACGTCGCCGGAAGAGGCAACGGCGCTCAGATGGGATTTATCAACGCCGCCCATTTCCTGCATGGTCCCCAGATGGGATTCGTCAACGTCACCGACACCCTGCACGGTTTGCAACTGGGGTTCGTCAACGTCTCGCGCGTCACGGATGGTTTGCCGATCGGCCTCATTTCCTGGAGTTCCAGCCTTCCGCTGCGGGTGGATGCTTGGATGGATGAGAACGCTTTGCCCACGCTTTCCTTGGTATGGGAGTGGAAATGGCTCCACTCGCAGACAGACATTTCCTGCGATGCCGGACTTCGCGAGCATCCTGTGATCGGCTACGGTTCAAGCGTTGGCGTCCAACTTCCTTCGCAGCGCTGGATTCTTTCGGCAGACGTCGGCTCAAAGACCCTAGTCCATGCAACCGACCCGGGAATTAACGCCAACCAGCTCCTGCGAGCCCGCATGATGGCTGGCGCTTGGGTGTTGCCGCATCTGGGCTTGTTTGCCGGCACCGGCTGGACCTTGCTAGAGACCGGCGAAGCAAAGAACAACCAAGCTCTCACCTCTCCGGTGCACGGCATTCCCGACCGCACCTGGACCGATGGCTTGCGCGCCTGGCCCAGCCTCTTTGCTGGCGTGCGTCTTTCGCTGCGCAACTGAATCCGTCCTTGGGTAGGCAAGGCATGTATCGCCTCCTACACAAGGACATGCTACTTTCTGGGCATATCCCATAGGAGATCCGCCCAGATGCTGAATTTCACGTTGCAAAACCCGGTCAAAGTCGTTTTTGGCAAGGACACCATCGCAAGGCTCGCCAAGCTGGTTCCGGCCGGCAGCCGGGTCTTGGTGACCTACGGCGGCGGGTCCGTCAAGAAAAACGGCGTGCTGGACCAAGTGCGCTTGGCGCTTTCCGGCTTTGCGGTGACGGAATTTGAAGGCATCGAGCCCAACCCCCGCTTCGAGACCCTGATGAAGGCCGTTGACCTGGTCCGCCAGGATAAGATTGACTTCCTATTGGCGGTCGGCGGCGGTTCGGTGATCGACGGCACCAAGTTCATTGCGGCGGCGGCACGTTACCAGGGCACTGACCCGTGGGACCTTCTCAAAGGCGCTCCCTTGACCGAGGCGCTTCCGTTGGGGTGCGTGCTCACGCTTCCGGCCACTGGCTCGGAAATGAACATGTACGCGGTCGTGAGCCGCGAAGCGAGCCACGAGAAGTTGGGCATGGGCTCTCCGCTCCTCTTTCCGCTCTTTTCCGTCCTCGACCCCCAGACGACCTTCTCGTTGCCACCGCGCCAGACAGCCAACGGCGTGGTCGACGCCTTCATCCACGTGTGCGAGAACTACGTCACCTATCCCGTCAATTCCCCCCTCCAAGATCGCCAAGCCGAAGCCATCCTCTCCACCCTGGTGGAAGAAGGCCCGCGCGTCTTAGCTAACCCCGAGGACTACGCCGCCCGCGCCAACGTCATGTGGTGCGCTACCCAGGCCCTCTGCGGAACCCTCAGTGCCGGAGTCGTGGGAGACTGGAGCACCCACGGCATCGGCCACGAACTGACGGCCTTCTACGGGCTAGACCATGCCCAGACCTTGGCCGTGGTGCTGCCGGGCGTTTGGCGGCATCGCTTTGAAGCCAAGAAGGAAAAACTGACCCAATTCGGCCGCCGCGTCTGGGGCCTTTCGGGAGATGCCGAGACGGTGGCCTTTGATGCCATCCTCCGCACCGAAGCGTTCTTCGAAGGCCTCAAGATCCCTACCCGCTTAGGAGCCTACAAGATCGACGCCACCGAGGCTGCCAGCAAGATTGCCGAGCGCTTTGCCCAGCGTGGCGCCCATTTGGGCGAGCATCAGGACCTCGGTCCAGCTGAAGTGAAGGATATTCTGCTCTCCCGCGCCTGATTAGTTTTTTGCAGTCACGATCCAAGCTCGCGAGATGGCCAAGCGATCGGCTGCGATGTTTTTGAAAGCAGCATCCAGCAAGATCTCTTGGCGTTCAATCTGCTTGCATGCGTTTTCATCCCGCTCAAAATCATCCGACCGAAGCTTCAATCCAGCTTTGTCAAAAAGTCCCAGGTAGTCGTCATGGCGCAAACGGTTCATGTACATGTAACGATTGCCGGCCCACCACTTCCACTGCCGCTCCGAAAAGCGCAAGAAATTCACGGAACTGATCGACGGGTCTGAATAGGAAAAATGATCGACATAGTCGACGTGATGTAGCGCCAAGCCTTGGGGTTTCAAGATGCGTCGCGCTTCCTGGAGAATTTTCGAGAGATCATTGGACGGTACATGCTCCATCACGTTGTTGGAAAAATGCACGTCCACGGAGTCGCTTGCCAAATCTGTTTGCCGAGCATCCCCAGGGGCCAAGTAACGTATCTGACACAATTGCAACACATCTTGTAACCGTGGACGACTGCGCACCAAAGCCGCCAACTGCGCATACCGCTCCGGCAGCAATCTGGCTCCAAACTGCTGCTGAGTCGCCGCCGAATTGTCCAAAAGCGCCTGTAAAACTTCCTGAGTCAGTTCTTCCTTCAAGTAGGGGTTCAAGTCAAAGGTCACTGTAGAACGCGCGCCCATGAGCCAAAAGGAGATGGCAATCAATGGAGTTCGTCCTGTCCCGACTTCAAAAAAAACCTTGTCAGAAGGATCGCAACCTTGGTTCACCAACTGATCCCACCCGTCGATAGCCACTGCCATCCCTACGAGGCTAGGCGCCTTCAGCCCCCCCCAATTTCTTTGGACTTTGTAGTAGATATCATATGACAAGCCAGACGGGAAGTTCGCCAAGGCGCTTTGAATAAGGGCTTTAATTTTCCAGTTCATACCGTTAAAAGGTAAGCAACAGGAAAAACCGCATTGCAAGCTTTCAGAGAGGATTTCGCCAATATATCCGGAACAATCCGCGGCGGACCTGACCGCGTCCATTTTATTGTTGCCGTCCACACAACCGCTGCCGTTGTAGGGACGAAGCATGCTTCGCCCCTACGTTACGCATGACGCAACGGCAGAAGAGGGCAGCGCATCCACAGAGTCCCCATAATCCTCCCCACAAAACATCATTTTCGCGTCATCATCTCCACAAGAGGCTTGTTTTGTCTTTGGAATTCGGGTAGATTTTTCCTTGCTAGCCTGGGAGCATTGGAAAATCCTTCCTATTCCGGGCCGACTTTCATCATCAACGCAAGGAATCACTCCAAATGGAGCCTAAAACACCCACCGCAGCTGAGGTCCTGATCCAGTGCCTCCAGCGTGAAGGGGTGGAATATGTCTTCGGTTACCCAGGAGGCAATGCCATCCCGCTTTTCGATGCGCTATATGACGCAAAGATCAAGCTGGTCCTGGTACGCCATGAACAAGGCGCCACCCATATGGCCGATGGCTACGCCCGCGCTACCGGAAAACCCGGCGTGGTGGTGGTCACTTCGGGCCCCGGAGCCACCAACACCGTGACAGGCATCTTCACCGCCCAGATGGATTCGGTTCCGCTGGTGGTGCTGTGTGGCCAAACCATCTCACCCATGCTCGGCAAAGACGCCTTCCAGGAAGCCGACGTCACCGGCATCACCTACCAGGTGGTGAAGCACAGCTATCTGGTGAAGAGCCCCGACGACGTGCCGCGGGTGATGCGCGAGGCCTTCCACATCGCCACCACAGGCCGGCCTGGCCCGGTGCTGGTCGATCTGCCCAAGGACGTGACTTCGGCGCCCTGCAAGGCCAAGTACACCAGTGAAGTGGACCTGCCCGGCTATCATCTGCCCAAGGACCCTGAGCCTGAAGACCTGAAGCTTTTGGCGCAGTTGCTTTCGCGCGCCAAGAAGCCCGTGCTCTACGTGGGCAACGGCGCCGTGATCTCGAATGCCGGCAAGGCCATCACCCTGCTTGCCGAAAAGCTGAACGCTCCGGTGGTCAATTCCCTGCTCGGCAAGGGAGCCGTCCCGGAAGACCACCCGCTGCATCTCGGAATGCTCGGCATGCATGGCACCGCCTACGCCAACAAGGCGGTGATGAACTGCGATCTGATCATCTCCATCGGGGCACGCTGGGATGATCGCATCGTGGGTAAACTTTCGGAATTCTGTGCCGAAGCGGTGAAGATCCACATCGACGTCGACCCCGCTGAAAACGGCAAGATCCTCCAGCCCGATCTCTTCGTGTGCGGCGACGCCCGCGCCGTGATCGAGGAGCTGTTGCCCTTCGTTCACAAGCTCGACACCGCCGACTGGATCAAGCAGTGCCAGGCTTGGCGCAAGCAGTATCCGCTGCGCTACCCCAAGCAAGGGGGATTGCGCGCCCAGCACGTGCTGGAAGAGCTCGACCGACTCACCCGCGGCAAGGCCATCCTCACCACCGATGTGGGCCAGCACCAGATGTGGGCGGCCCAGTTCTGCCGATCCACCTTCAACCGCTCGTGGCTCTCTTCGGGCGGCGCCGGCACCATGGGCTACGGCTTCCCGGCCGCCATCGGCGCGGCCATCGGCAATCCCGGCAAGCCCGTGTGGGCCATCGTGGGCGACGGCGGCTTCCAGATGACCCTCTGCGAGATGGCCACCGCCATGCTCCAGAAGGTGCCGGTCAAGATCCTCATCATCAACAACCGCTACCTCGGCATGGTGCGGCAGTGGCAAGAGCTCTTTTTTGACAACCGCTATTCTGGCGTGGACATGGAGGGAAGCCCCGACTTCGTGAAGCTGGCCGAGGCCTACGGCATGAAGGGCTTCCACATCCGCCGTTCGGGCGATGTGCGGCGCGTCCTCAAGGCGGCCAACGACTACATGGACGGTCCCTGCCTGATCGACGCCGAGGTGGTCAAGGAGGACAACGTGTTCCCAATGATCCCGGCCGGCGCCGCCTACGGCGCCATGATCGTGGAGAAGCCCAAGCAAAAACTGGAAAAGCCGGTGGGAGGAACCTGATGTCCGCGAACACCCATACCATCTCGCTTCTGGTGGCCAACAAGCCCGGCGTGCTGGTGCGCGTCTCGCTCGTCTTCGCCCGCCGCAGCTACAACATCGAGAGCCTGGTGGTGAGCCCGGTGACGGGCTCCAACTTCTCGCGCATGACCATCACCTGCTCCGGAGACCCTTCGACCCTCGACCAAATCGTGGGTCAGCTCGGCAAGCTCGTGGACGTGGTGCAGGCCATCGACCACACCGGCGGCACCGTGATCGAGAAGGAAATGGCCCTCATCAAGGTCCGGTGTTCCGTTCCCGACCGCACTCAAGTGCTGCAGATCTGCGAGCACTTCAAGGGGCAGACGGTGGATTTCGGCGGCGAGTCGCTGGTGCTGCAGTTCGCCGGCGGCACCGACAAGCTCGATGCCATCATCGGCTTGCTGCGCCCGCTAGGCATCGTGGAACTGGTCCGCTCGGGCAAGATCCTGATGGCCCGCGGCATCGACGTGACCTAAAAAGGAGCCTTCAGCGCAGCAGCACCAGGCGCGGGCCGCTCACCTTAGGCTCGTAATGATCCTTGGTGAAGAAGCTCACATCAAAGCTTTGGTGGCCTTGGCCGAGGACATCAAGGCGGACGGCCAGCGTCCGCGCCTCCCCTGTCGCCTGCATCTGCCGAATCGCCTGGGTGACGTCAAGGCGAAGCGGCGTCGTCTCTCGCTGACGCGGGAAGTAGTTCGGCGGCACGTATCCCACCGAGACTTGCGCCTTGGAAAAGCTCCGATAGCTCTGGCGCAAAGCAGCACTGTTGCGCCAGCGAATGCCCGGAGCTGTAGCCGGATCATCAGATCCTGGCGGCGGCACATAGTTGGGATACCACGCATAGGCCGTCTGAGAGTGATTTTGCCATCCTCCTCGGTTCCAGAACCAGTTGCCAGTCCCCTCTTCCCAGGTCTGAGAAACCGTCCCGAGTTCTAGTCCCACTTGGCGAATCGTATCCACCGGCGCCATGAGGGTCATCCAAGCCGAAAGCTCCAGATAGGCCTGCGACACGTGGGCGATCTGCCTCTTCTTGAGAAGGCGGGGGACATCTCCGAAGTCGATCAACACCAGGCCTTCGGCATACATGAGACGCACATCCGAATCAAACCCCAGGTTCCAGCCTTCCGGATCCACCACGGCATCCTTGGTCGGCCAAAGAGTGTCCGCACCGACCACCGCCTCTGGAACGGGCGTCACCGGAGCCACAGGCGCCACTGGTGCAGCCAAGGGATCCAAGGGCGCAGCAACAGTACGCTCCGTCGTCGCAGAATGATTCGGCATCGGAGTGCCGGAAATCCGCGCCGCGATCTCCTGCGCAGCCGCAGGAATCACCTCCGAGACCGCCTGATCGATCTCCCCGCGCCACAAACGCCGCACACTTCCCACCACCTCGCCCGTTTCCACGTCCACGATCCGGACCGAAAGACTGTAAGTGCTGCCGATCCTCCCGAGCGTCCCAACCACCATCTTCCCGATGGAAAGCAGCTTCCCCACCTGGACCGCGCACTCGGCACCATCGCAGGCTCCCGAGCGCTGGAAGCCCTGTTCCTTCAGGATCGATTCCATCTGCGAGCGTTCCATCACCCGCACCTTGCCGGTCCGCAGCAGCTCGTCGGAAAGGGCATCGGTCGCCACCTGCGTCGAGGCCTCGTCGACCCCTTGACCCACCAAAGGCATCACCGCGACCATCGAAACTTGTGCAGCATCGGCGCCCGGCCCCCAGCCAACGATCGCCAGCAGAAGAATGAGCAAGGGCAGCAGGCGAAGCCTTGCCATCACATCCCCATCTGTCCCAGGAACAGATCCAGCGGGTTGAAGCCAAGCGACGGCGGGGTCCACTGCAGCTGCACGCCGAACTTCACGCCATCGCTCTTGAGCGTCGCACAGCCGGCACGTTCATCGCAGGCGTCCGTTGTCACATCGGCACTGAAGGACGAATACCCCGCACCGCCGCGCAACGTCAGGCTGGGCAAAAGCGCCAATTCCAAACCGCCCGAGATCCCGAACTGGAAAGCCTGGACATCCGTAGAAGTGTCACCCCCAGTGGAGATGTTGCGGTAGGAAATCTCCGGCTCAATGAAGGCATTCAGGCGGCGGTAGAGCGGAATCGATTGGCGCAGCGCAAAGCGTCCGCCCATGATGGTAATGTCCGTAGACGCCAGCGTTCCCATCAGAAGTTCGAAGTCCACCCCGGCCGAAAGTCCGTACCAAAGGTGCGGTGTGTAAAAGGCGCCGACCTGAAAGCCGTTGAGAAGCCCCGAAGCGTCATCCAGCTTCATCGACTCGCCGAGATAGCCCGCCTCGATGGACCAGGACGAAAGGGCGATTTCCTTCAGGGCCAGTCCCGCGTAAGGAGATCCCGACAGGATGTGCGCCGAGGTCGGCCGCTTGGCCAAGCTGTCCTCGCGCCCCGAAATGCGAATCCAGCCGACGTTCTGCGCAAGCGAAGAGCCGTCCTTCCCCTCGACGTTTTCCACCAGATAGTACTGGTCGTTGGGCTCGGCCCCTTCGCGCACGCCGATGTCGATGCCGACGCTCTGAATGCCCGATTCCACCACCTGCCCCGAAAGGCTGAAGTCGGGAATCTCCTTGGTCTCCTTCAAGAGCTGGCGCACACAGGTCTGGGCCGCCGAACGAACGCAAAATCCCTCGGCGTTGCTAAATGGCCCCTGGGAACGGCGCGCCGTCATAGCTCCCGAAGCGTTCAGCACTTTGGCGAGCTCCACATGCGGCTCGCCCTGGGCATCCATGCGGATGTGGTACCACAAGAGCGACATCGACACCGTGGCCATGACATCCTGGCGCTGCGGCAAGATCGAGACTTCGTTTACCACCGGCACGTAGAGCCAGGCGGAATTCATGATGGACAACACCTGTTCGCCGGTGATGTCCATGGTCTTGGTTTTGTCAGAAATAAGCGAGTTCATCTGCTGGCTGGTCCGCAGGCCGGAAGCCCGCGCGATGCTCTGCAGCTTCACCACCTCGACGATCTTGGGCACCAGCGTCGCCTCGATGATGCGTCCCAGCTCCTCGTCGCTGAGATTTTCCTGTCCATTGGCTGCGGCATTGAATTCGCGCAGGAAGTTCGCAGGAAGGGGGTTGTCGTCAAAACGCGGCAGGCGAAACTCCTGCTGCATCTCGTTCAGAATGTACCCCACAGAGGACGACGGAAGCGCCCGCGCTTTGCCGCGCAGCCACAAGGAGCCGAGGTGGCTGACCGAACGCCGGGTATACTGGCCCTGCTCAGCACTGCCGTACGCCGGTGCCGGTGCCGGCGTCGCAGCCTGCAAGGAGGTTGGCGCGACCGCAGTCGGCGCAGTGGTGTCGGTAAGGGAAGCCGTGCCTTGTCCGAAAGCGGAAAGGCTGAGGCCACCGATGGTAGCGGCAAGAGAGAATGCTGGGAACTTCATGCGCTCAAAAGTAGACCTTCCGCCCACTAGAAAGTTCCGCGTAACGGCAGTTTTTTATACGCACAAAAAACCTCTCCCCGCGCAATGGCGAAGAGAGGTCAAATTCAAATGCAGCGGATCAGGCCTTGGTCTTGGCCTTGACGTCGCGCTCCTTGATACGGGCGGCCTTGCCCTGCAGCTCGCGCATGTAGAAGATGCGGGAGCGGCGAACGAGGCCATGGCGCAGCACTTCGATGCTGGCGATGCGGGGCGAGTGCATCGGGAAGACGCGCTCGACGGCCACGCCGTTGGAAATCTTGCGGACCGTGAAGGCCTTGGCGATGCCTTCGCCGCGCACCTGCAGGACGACGCCCTGGAACGGCTGGATGCGCTCCTTGTCGCCTTCCTTGATGGTGTAGTTCACCTTGACGGTATCGCCAGCGCGGAATTCCGGAATGTCAGCCTTGAGGCCCTGGAATTGGATCGTCTTCAGAATGTTCGTCATGATTGCCTCGCGTACTCGCGTGATTCCTGGTTGAGTCGGGCAAAAATACATCTTCCCGCGGATTCAGCAAGAGGTGATCTTCCTGCGTAAGTTCAAGTCGCTCCCAGAGATCGGGCCGGCGCTCCTGCGTCCACAGCAATTGTTGGAGCCGGCGCCACTTGCGGATGCGCTCGTGATCGCCCGAAACCAGGGCTGGCGGCACCTTGATGCCGTGCCAAATCTCGGGTCGCGTATAGACCGGCCACCCCAAGAGCGGCGCTTCAAAGGAGTCGGTGCGGGCACTGTCGTCATCGCCCAACACGCCCGGCTGGAGTCGCGCCAAGGCGTCGATAAAGGCCATGGCGGGAAGTTCACCGCCAGAGAGCACGAAATCCCCCAGCGAAAACTCGTGGGTGACGTAGGTGTAGCGGATGCGCTCGTCAATTCCCTTGTAGTGGCCGCAGAGGATGGCCAGCTCAGGGAGTTCGGCCCATTCGCGCACCCGCGCTTGGGTCAGCGGTTCGCCATGCGGGCAAGGAAAGAAGAGGGGGACGTCGGTACGACCTTCCAGCGCCTCTTCCAGAGTGGCCTCGATAGGCTCAGGCCGCAGCACCATGCCGGCCTCGCCGCCGAAGGGGTAATCGTCCACCGCCCCGTAGCGGTTCACCGCGTGCTTGCGCAGGCCGTGTACATGCAGGTCCAGAGCGCCGCATTTTTGCGCCTTGGCGGGAATGGTGTGGTTCATCGCCGCGAACATCTCCGGGAAGACCGTCAGGACATCGATGCGCACCTAAGGCCCCCTCTTTGACGATGAAAAAAGCGCCCAGGACAGAAAGTCCCAGGCGCCATCGGAGTGACATGATTCGAACATGCGACCTCTACGACCCGAACGTAGCGCTCTACCAGCTGAGCTACACTCCGTGTGTTTCGAGTTTGTCAAAATTAATCACACATCGCCGGTCGTCCACGGAGTTTCTTCGAGAGCCAAAGGGACTTCGCAGAGGATTGCTGAAGAAACGTCTTTCAGCCCGCCAAGTCTTCGGGAGAAAGCCCCGTGATGCGCGTCACGACCTCCCACGCGAAGCCTTCAGCCAGCATACGACGAGCCGTTTCCTGCAACCCCTCACGGAGACCTTCTTGCAGACCTTCCTTGCGAGCCGCTTCCTCAATCTTCACCTGGATTTTTGGCTTGGGCATCGTCGCGAGATAGCTCATGATCGTCTCCTCTTCTTCTGAATCCAATTTACCTAGTTCCACGAACAAAGGAAACAGCAGCCTCACTTCTTCATCGTTACCGCTTGCCTGAAAAGCATCGGCAGCGGTGAGAAGCGTTTGGATACCGTTCCAAACTTCATTCATGGCAAGCAGCATCGTAGTGGCCACCAAATTCGTCGTCGCCGCCCAGCGCCGCGCATCCTGGCAAGCCAACTGCAGCACTCGAGTACGGAAGCGCAGGAATTCCTCACCACCTCCTTGGCCAGCAATTTGGTCAAGAATTGCATGCTCTTTTCGCTCGGTGACAAGCGCCACGGGGACGATTTCATCTTCCGGAAAGCGCTCCATGAGGTCGAGGTAATAGTGAGCCGTACGTACGAGATCCACGCGACGCGCTTCAGACCAGTGCTCCACAAGAATGAGGAGGACGGACGCCCCGTTGGAAAACTCATAGCGAATGTTGAGATCCATGAGGTAACCCTTCCCACGCAGGTCCTTCTTGCGGACCTGAGTCGTAAGGAATTCCCAGCGCACAGGATCTCCCCGTTTGGCGTGGAAGTCAGGCAGCAGAAAAGCAAAGGCGTCGACAGGACGCAATTGTAACAGCTCTTTGATGCCTTGATCAATGGACAGACGAGGTTTGCGCGGCATGGTTTATAGAAGATACCGCTCAGTGAACAAAAGAGCAACGGCAAACAAATGCAAGTTCAAAGTCATCAGGCGATCAAGGCATTTTGGCCGCACTTTCGCAGCGCGAAGGGAAGCGCACATTCCAGAAACGCCCTATAATTTGGAATTGAGTAGATCTCCCATTTTTTGAGCAAGAATTCATCAATCGCGTTGCATTCGATTTCCCGAAAAATTGCCAAGGCTCCCAGAAGTACGCACATTCCATTTACCTGTTCTTGTCGTCATTGCCCGCCATGACGCCCCCCGCCGCAAGACGGGAACGCCTATGGAGGTGCAGGAGGTTTCCTGATGAACCGCAAATTCCTTCCCCTTTCCCTCCTTCTCCTTTGCGGAGCTCCGTTTTGTGGGACAGTATCTGTCTCTCTGGACGGCACGGTCAAGGATGCCGACGGCAAAGCCCTTTCAGGCGTAGGCATCCGCCTTTCGCGTTCCGGCCTGAGCGCCCAGAGCGGAACCGGTGGCACCTGGAAGATGAGCGGCGATGCGGTGGTCGGCATCGCCCGGCGTTCCGGCGCCTTGACCATGCCGGTGTCGGGCGGTCATCTGGTGCGCGAGGGAGGGCGCTTGCGCCTTTCGTGGCAAGGACACGACATCGGCGGCCACCGCCAGGACCCTGCCATTTCGGCATCCGGTGGCTTTTCGGCGGCACGGACCTCCTCCGCAGGGGCTGATGGCGCGGCCTTCCGCAGCTTTGGCGACTCGGTGACGGTGGACACGATCCTCTACAGTTGGAAGGGTATCGTTCTGGACAAGCAGCCCTTGTGGGCTTGGCAGGCAAGCGGCCTGTTGGAAATCCTGGACACCACCGGTGCCCTGGGTAGCGAAGTGGTCCCTGGGCCGGCCGGCGTTTCCCTTGCCGGTGCGCTGGCCTTGGGGGACTATCGCAAGTACACCTCCGGCATGAAGCCGATCCCGGCCCGCAACCGCTCCTTTCTCTTGGGACTGAGAAAGCAGGACAGCGTGCAAAAATATGATCACGACGCGATGCCCCAGCATCGCGTGAGCTTTTCCTATGACTGGTATATGGACAGCACGGGCGTGACGGTGAACGAGTACGCCAAGGTGATGACCTGGGCTGTGGCGAATGGATATGCCGAAGTTCGAACCAATCAGACGACAGGCTCACGAGGCGTCTATAGCCTTGGAGGAGAGGTTCACCTCTTGGCGACGATCACCTCGTTGGTAGGTTCGAGTGATCGCTACCTGAACTGGAGCGAGACGAAGAAGGCGTTCAATTCGGTCGCTTCGCAGAACTACCCGATGATCGATGTGACGTGGTGGGGGGCCTGCCTGTACGCCAACGCCAAAAGCCTGATGGCGGGCCTGGATCCGGTTTATGACACGAAGGACTGGAGCATCGACTATTCGAAGAACGGCTATCGTCTGCCGACGGAGGCGGAATGGGAGTACTCGGCCCGTGCCGGGAGCCCTGCTCGCTACTACTGGGGAGATGCGACGACCTACATCGACAAGTTCGCGATTACCAGCGGCTACTGGAGCGTCGCGGATGCCCTTCCCAATGCCTATGGGCTCTATGACATGATCGGCAATGGCAGTGATTGGTGCAATGACCGTGGCTGGACCTTTGTCGATACGACGCCGGCCATCGACCCGATCGGACCCGGCGATGATGGGAGTTATATGAGCGGTACGCGTATCATGCGTGGCAATGGCAGTAATGGCTGCGGCGTACGCTACTACATAAGCATTTCGGGTAGTTCTGGCGGCCTTCGCATGGTCCTTCCCGTTCATTGATCTTCTGACTTGAAACAATTCACCCGCACTTCGCTCCCTTGGCGCAACGAGGGAGTGAGGGGGTACAAATGGCCATTTCCTAAGTGCCGCCGAAGGCGGTGTATCGAAGGGCGGCCATTACTCAGGGGACGAAGCGATGAGACAACGCTGAGAAGCCTCAGCCCGCCAAGTCTTCGGGAGAAAGCCCCGTGATGCGCGTCACGACCTCCCACGCGAAGCCTTCAGCCAGCATACGACGAGCCGTTTCTTGCAAACCCTCACGGAGACCTTCTTGCAGACCTTCCTTGCGTCCCTCTTCCAGAGCCGCTTGTTCGATCTTCACCTGGATTTTCGGCTTGGGCATCGTCGCGAGATAGCTCATGATCGTCTCCTCTTCTTCTGAATCCAATTTACCCTTCGATAAACTCAGGGCATCGCCTAGTTCCACGAACAAAGGAAATAGCAGCCTCACTTCTTCATCGTTACCGCTTGCCTGAAAGGCATCGGCAGCTGTGAGAAGCGTCTGAATGCCGTTCCAGGCTTCATTCATGGCAAGCAGCATCGTAGTGGCCACCAAATTCGTCGTCGCCGCCCAGCGCCGCGCATCCTGGCAAGCCAGCCGATGGACAGGCGAGGTTTGCGCGACATAGTTTATAGAAGATACCGCTCAGTGAACAAAAGAGCAATAGCCAACAAACACAAGCTTGAGGTCCTCGCAGGGACGAAGCATACCGGCGCTCTACAAGACCTACTTCCCGGCCGAGGAATCCACCGCCACCGCCACGCCGGCCTTCTCGAAGGCTTCGGCATTGGCCGGATTGCGCACCGCCGTCTCGAGGATCCAGGAGTATTCCTTCCAGCCCAGGAGTCCGACCTTCTTGGCAGCCGCATCGCGGGCTGCGTCGCGCTGTGCGAGATATCGCGCCGTCTCGCCGGAGTTCTTGCGGATGGAGTCGAGGAAGACGCTGTCCACCAGGCGCACCAGCGAATCGGCTTGTTTCCACTGGGCCACGCGCTCAGGGCTGACCTTGCCGTCAGCCGGAGGCGTAAATTCCTTGGGCGCAGGAGGAGGAGGCGCAACCGTTTCCTTCTCCTTGTCCTTGCAGGAGGAAAGTGCAAGCATCATCGCCGTGGCGGCGCAGATCGCCAAAGTCTTATTCATCCGGACCTCCGCTGCGACCGGACCCGGCCGCGACTCAATCAATCTAACTACAGCCGCACCCGAAGCAGCCGCAGCGAGTTGGCCAAAACGCTTACCGAAGAAAGCGACATGGCCAGGGCCGCAAGCCCCGGCGAAAGTCGGATTCCAAACGGCACCAGCACACCGGCCGCCACCGGCAAAAGCAGCGCATTGTACCCGAAGGCCCACACCAGATTGCCCACGAAGAAGCGGCGCGTACGGCGCCCCAACCGCACCGCCAAGGCGATCCGCTCGGGGTTTCCCGAGACGATGGTGACCGGCGCCGATCCAATGGCCGCCCCGGTTCCCGTCCCGATGGCCAACCCCACGTCGGCGGCGGCAAGCGAAGGCGCGTCGTTCAGGCCATCCCCCACAAAGGCCACCGTACGTCCCTGCGCCTGCAGGGCGCGCACCAGCTCAAGCTTTCCTTGAGGCAGCACCCTGGCATGAACCTCATCGAACCCACAAGCCACAGCCACCTCATCCGCCGCGGCCTGGGAATCCCCCGTAATCAGGATCGTCCGAATTCCCGCTCCCCGCAACTGCCCTACGGCTGCCACCGCTTCGGGGCGCAGCGCATCGCGAAGCTCGATGGCTCCCGCCACCAGACCGTCGGCCTCCACCACCAAGCAAGTCCGGGCTGCGGCCACTAACCGCTCCAGCGCCTCCGGGAAGCCGCCTTGCGGGCGCAGCCACTCGGGGCTCCCGACCCGCAAGTTCCGCCCCTGCACCGTGGCCTCCACCCCGAGGCCTGGCACGGCGGCAAAATTGACAAATTCTGGCACCACGATACCGCGTTTCCCAGCGGCACGCAGCACGCTTCCGGCCAGCGGATGCTCGGAGCCCGACTCGGCACCGGCAGCGAGTTCCAGCACGCGATTGGTTTCCCAGCCGGGAGCCGTCGCGATCATGACTACGTCGGGCCGGCCTTGGGTAAGCGTGCCGGTCTTGTCGAGGCACACCACATTCACCTTGGCAAGCGCCTCGAAGGCCGCAGCGTCGCGCACCAGGAGGCCTTCCCGCGCCGCTCGCGCCGAGGCCGAGGCCACCACAGCGGGAACAGCAAGCCCCAGCGCGCACGGGCAGGCCGCCACCAGCATCGCCACCACCGCAAAGACCGCCTCGTTCCAGCGCGGCACGGCCGGCAGGAAGATCCAGCCCAAGGCTGCCGCCACGGCCAGCACCAAAACAATCGGCACAAAGAGCGCCACGAAGCGTTCGGCCAAGCGCTGCGCCTGAGCCTTGGAGGTGCGCGCCTCGGCAACCAGACTCGTAATCCGGGAGAGAGTGGAATCCTCGCCGCTTCTTTCCACCTCCACCGTCAGGGCTCCGGCACCATTCAGAGCACCCGCCGTCACAGCGCATCCAGGCTCTAACCGCTCTGGAAGCGACTCGCCGCTCACCAGCGACAGATCGGCGCTTCCGCTTCCCTCGCGCACCGTGCCGTCGGCCGGGAAGATCTCGCCCGGGCGCACCCGCACAAGGTCGCCAGGGCGCAAGAGCGACGCCGGGCAATCCACCTCGCCAGATTGTTCCAACCGATGCGCCGTGTCAGGTTGCAGTCGCGCCAGCTCCTCCAGGGCATCTCGGGCGCGCGCCCGCGCCCGCGCCTCCAGCCAGCGTCCCAGCAGCAGAAAGCCAATCAGGAAGAGCACCGATTCCGCGTAGGATCCGGGCGGAAATTCGTGGGCATGCATCCAGGCCGGAGCCGCAAGCGAGGCAAGCGACAGCAGCAGCGATGCCGTGACCCCTAACGCCGAAAGCACGTGCATGCCCAGAAAACGGGAGCGCAACTCGGAAAGGGCCAGCAGGAAGAAGCGTCGACCGGGCACCGCCGCAGCAAGAAGCGCCGCGACAAATACCGTCCAGGCCAAAGTTCCGCCATGATGCGATGCCGGGAAGAGCGCCATGGCGCCCATGGAAAGAGCGCCAGCGCCCAGACACCCCCAGGCTGACAGAAATTGACGGCGCGCACCGCCAATCTCAATCTCGCGCGCACGAGAATCTGCCTGCGGATCTGGCAGCGACGCGCCATAGCCAGCGGCACGCACAGCTTCCAGGGCAGCTTCCAAGGAGCCGTCGTCGGAAAGTTCCACCGTTGCCGTCTCAGCCAGCAGATCAACACCCGCCCGCAGTACGCCTGGGGTCCTTGCCAAACGGCGCTCGACCCGCGCGGAGCAAGCCGCGCAAGTCATGCCCGTCACAGAAAGGACGCGGACCATTAGGTCCCGCCGACGACCCTATAGCCCTCGTCCTCGATGGCGGCCACGGCAGCCGAACGGGCCTTGCCGGTCACGACTTCAAACTCCGCCAGGCCAATCGAGACGGCGTGGACCGTCACCCCGGCAAGACCTTCCAGAACCTTCTTCACGTGGCCCACGCAGTTTTCGCAGCGCATGCCCTCGATCTTCAGCTTCATCGTCGTCGCCATGGAGTACCTCCGCGCTTCCCGTTTGCAGGAGAAGCCTTCCATTTAATATACCCCGATTCACCAGGGCGGCGCTAGTCCTCCCCGGGAATCTCCTGCGGTTCCTTGGGGCAGATAACTTCCAGCACCCAAGGCATGGTCAGGAAGATGATGAGGATGCTCGCCGCGTAGCCGAGGCTTGCCAGCATGCCAATGGTATTGAGCCCCTTGTGCCCCACCACCACGAGCGACAGGAACCCAAAGGCGTTGGTCAGGGTCCCGGCCAGCACCGAGGATCCGGCGGTGTGGAGGATCTCGCCGATGTGCCCGCGCCCGGCCTCCATGCGCCGATGGTAGAGGTGGATGGTGGCATCCACAGTGTTGGAGAGGAGCGCCGGCAGCACTACGATGTTAAACATGCCGAGCTTCAGCCCAAGCCATCCCATGGCCCCGTAGGTCCAAAGCGAGATCAGTCCCACGTAGCCCATGTTGACCACGAAACCACGCCACGAGCGGGTATCGAGGATCACCACCACCGCCAGGAAGAGAAAGACAAAAACCGCCAAGGACTTCACGTCCTTCTTCACCATGTCCACCACGTCGGCGTAAATGAATCCCGAAGAGGCCACTTGGACAGAATCTGCTCCGATCTCAAAGTGCGAGAAGCGGTCCTGGAACTTCTTGCTCTCCACGGCGTCGCTCTCGCGCATCTCGGCGTAGATCATGCCGAACTTCCCGTGGCTGCCGTCGGCCTCGGTGAGGAAGCGCCGCGCATAGGGAGGAAGAGAATCAAACCCGAAGGTGTCACAAAGGGTGTAGCGACGCAGCGCGGCAAGCGCGACCTTCTGGGAGGAATCGGCCTTTTCAAAGCCCGGCCCGTCCAGCACGGTGCGGATGCGCCGAAGGATCTCCAGGCGGCGCAACTGCGTCTCGGGTCGCGGCACGAAGGACTGGACGGTGACGAAGCTCTTGAGCATCGAGTCGCGGGGCGTCCCGAAGCGCGCCCCCAGCGTGTCGTGAACCCGCCGCATGGCTTCTTCGGAAGAGGCCAGCACCACCGAGGGCGAGGTATTCTTGCCCTTGCCCACGGCGCGTCCGTAGCTGATCCGGCTTTCGTCGGCCTGCTTTTTCGTCTGGTCCGTAAGCAAACTGTCGATGCGCGAGGTGAGCCAGAAGAGCTTCCCCTTGCCGCTTCTGAGGTTGGCGAAGTCGTTTTCAAACTGCACCGGCGGAGCCGCCGCGAAGAAGGCGGTGGCCAGCACCGTGATGACAAATCCTGTCCGAAGCACCCAGCGAGGCCAGCTCCAGAGCGGCACCAGCACGGCGCCTTCGGTCTGCTGCTCCGACGGAGCGAGGCGTTCCAGGCGTTTCCAGCCGCGAGCAGAGGCGGTGCGGCCGATGCCCAAGAGCGCGAAGAGAAGCGGCGGCAGCAGCAGCACCGAGGCCAGGAAGGCCAGGGCGATGCCCATCGAAACCACGATGCCGAATTCCTTGAAGCCCTGGAAATGCCCCACCTGCAGGGCCAGCATGCACACGATGGAGGCCGTCATGGCCGAGACCAGCGAGCGTCCGGTGCGCGAGAGCGAGACCACCATGGCGTCCTCGACCGAAAGTCCCTTTCGGCGTTCCTCCATCCAGCGCGAATAGACGTGGATGCTGTACTCGATGCCAAGTCCCGAGAGCAGCGCCAGCACGAAGGAGGTGAGCACCGTGAGGCGCCCGTAGACCAGTTCGGCGGTCCCCATCATCCAGGCCATGGCGCACAAGAGCGGTACGAAGACCACCAGCACGTTGGAAGGGCGGCGCATGTAGAAGAGCAGAAGCCCGAGGATCAGCACCATCGCCACGATGGAGGAGACCCACATGTCGGAATTGATGTCGGATAGCTCCGACGACGGATCGGCGTAGGCGCCCACCACCTTGAAGTGCAGCTTGAAGCCCAAATCCTTCTGCACCTGGGCGGCCAGGGCCTCGCCCTTGTCCTTGGCCTCCTGGGAAAACGCAGCCTCGGTGGCCGGAACCGAAAGCTGGGCCATCACCACGCCCACCCACTTGCCCTTCTCGCCGTGCCAGCCGATCATGCGATCGCTCAAGGTGTCGGGAAGGCTCGGATCGGCCACGGCACCTTCGGTCACCGCAACCGCATTGCCCTTGCTTCGAGTCTCCTTGCCAACCTGCTCCAGAAGCTTTTCCACCACGTCCATGGGGATGCCCTGCTTGAAGAGCGCCATTTTGTCGGGCCAGCCGTCCAAATTCGCCGGAGACGACGGCTTGTCTCCCAAATCCAAAAGCAGCGGGTTGTAGGCCTGCGCCCCTTTGGACATGGAGGTGAGGCGCCCTTCCAGATCAGTCAACTGGTCTTCGGGGAGGTAGAGCAGGGCATGGCGCACGAAAAAGCTCTTGTCCTGGTCGTACTGCACCCATTTGACCGGCTTCCAAGATTGCAAGCTCTCGGCCAAGGCCTTCTGGAAGCGCCCGACCTTCTCGGCCGAGGAATCCTCAAAGGCCAGGGTGTAGAAGTCCGTCGACCCTAAGCGCTTTTCAGAGAGTTCTAGCGCCCGCACCGAGGGGGTATGGGACGGCAGCAGAAGTCGCAGATCGGTGCTGATGCGCAACCGCCCCGCCAAGGTGGCCATCACCAGAGTGATCGCCAAAAAGACGACAAGACTTGTCCAGGGGCGACGCGAAGTCACCCCGACATACCACTGCGCCAGCCTGTGAATGATGCTCGGCTTTTCCTGCTTCATCGACATCTCCTTGAATCCCTAGACGAAATCCATTTACATCTTATTTACGCGACAGGCATAAAAAAAGCCTACCACAACGGGTAGGCTAACTTCAAGAATTTGAAAGGCTCTCTACTTGCGCCAGTCCAGCGCACCCTTGCGGAACAGATAGAGGTAGGCCGATTCCAGGAGTACTAGGAAGACCAAGAAGGCCCAGAGCATATCCCAGCCGCCCTTGAGAAAGCGCACCGCCCACGGGTAGAGGAAGGCGACTTCCAGATCGAAGGCCAGGAAGAGCATCGCCACCAGGTAGAACTTCACGTCGATCGGCTGATCAGCCGAGCCCGAGGTGGACGCCAAGCCGCACTCGTAAGGCTCATCCTTGGAGCGCCACGTGGTGCGGTTGCGATTGAGGAACCAGTTGAAGCCCGTCATGAAGGCGGGAGCTCCGACGCCGATCAGGAGCAGTACCGTAAACGGAAAGACGATCTCGAAGGTGTCCATGTGCATGCAAGATAGCCTTCCGCTACGGTTCTTACCAGACCTGCCGGTCTTACTTTACATCCAAGACGACGGAGTTCCCTTCGGTGGACTTCACCACCAAGGTGTTCCGGTCCTTGTTGATCTTCATCTGATCCACGGCGGCGCAGAAATCGTCCACAGTGCCCCGCCAGACCACGTCAATCCAGAGGCTGCCGTCGGCAAGTTTGCGCTGACTCACGCTAGCGGCGTGGGCCCGCAACTCTTCCTGCACGGTCTGGGAAGCCATGTAGTTGGGGATATTTTTCACCTGCACGCGCAGTAACTGACCGTCGTTGGCCTTGTGCTTCCAGTTTTTCAGCAGGGATTCCGAAAGTCCTCCCTCCAAGGTCTTCTGCACCGCCTTTTCGATGGCCTTGGTGGCCGCCGTCTGGGGGTTAGGGTCGACCATGGGAGCATTGCCATTGCGGCTGGCGAGGATCTCGCGGGTGTTCACGTCGAGCACCTTGAGCGAGACGGTTGCCGAAGCCTGCTTCATGCCAGTGCCCTGGAAGTAGCTGGAAGACGACATGTCCCCTTCCTTGGCCACCACATTGCCCACCGCCACCATCTCGGCACCGAGTTCGCCACCGATGGCGGCAGCAGCTGCAGCGTCACCGGCAGTAGCCTTACCCAACTGAGCCGAGCGCTTGGCGCGCAGCTCGACGCTCGGTTCCACCACCTCAAAACAGCGATCCTGGAAATAGGTGATGAGAGCCGCTTCGGCGGTGCCGTCGGATTGCTCCTCGCCGAGGACCTTCTCCTTGACAAGGACAGCCACGCGCGGCTTCCCCAACGCATCCACTAGGATGCACATGGAAGCCAACACGTCTTGCACGCCTTCGCGGTTCACCACCGCCTCCACTTCGGTCTCCCAGGCACCGTCAGGCCCCTGGGTTTCCGAAAGCACTTGGTAGGTCTTCACGAAACCTTCGGTGCGTGTGATCACCTCGTCCTTCTTGGTCATGAAGTTCTCCATGACCGTGGTGGAGGTAAGCATCTGCCCGATGCCCTGCTCCAAGGCGGCGCGACGCGCAGCGCGTGAAGCAGCGTCCTTGGTCGGGCCCATGCCCTTGGCCCGCACCGTGATGTCTTGGGCAAACGCCAAGGCCGGCAGGAGCAGCAGCGCCCAGAGACGCCGTCCCCAGATCACTTGCGCAACTCCTTGATGGTGCGGATGGCCAGAAGCGCATCAGCACCGCTCACCGGCTTCAAAGCGCCGAAGCTACCGTCGGACTCGCCCTGCAAGATGTTCTTGTCCACCATGTTGTCGATAGCGTTGGAGTACGGAGAAGAGGCTGCCACATCCGTGAAGCGAGCCGGAGCGCCGATGTACTTGGTCGCCAGGGTCTTGTCGTTCAGGGCGATCATCAGCACGTCTTCCAGAAGGAAGGCGAATTCGGCGCGCGTGAGCGACTGGCCCGGCAAGAACTTGCCGTCGGGCTGAACCTGCAGGCCGCGGATGCCAAGGCCCACCGCGTCCACGATGAAGTTCTCGGCCCAGTGTCCCTTGATGTCGCTAGCGATAGCCTTCTTGGCATCGTCGCCCTTCACGACCATCGGGTCCACCGGAGCCTTGAAACCCGTATCGAACTTGGCGCCACGGCTGCGTGCGAGGATGCGATCGATCTGCAGTTCGGCCATGAACAGGGCGGCAGCATCGGCACGGCTGATCGAATCCACCATGGCGATCTTGCGTCCCACCCGTGTGCCAGGAAGCGCACGCTCCACCTTCTGCACCCGTGACCAGGCGGCGTTAGCCTCCGTAGCGTAGACGCGGTCGATGGAGATGGTCTTGCGATAGGCGTCGCCCGACTTGCGGATGAGCTCGACATATTCTTCATCGCGAGCCGCCGAAAGCGAGGCCCAAGCAGCAGCGTTACCCAAGCGATAGTAGGCTTCCCCACTCTGACCGTCGATCTTGATGGCCTTGCGGAACGCCTTCTCGGCATCCTCGAACCACTCGGCGTTCTTGCCGCCCTTTCCCTTTTCGGCGATCACCACGCCCTTGGCGATGTAGCCGTCGGGAAGCTTGTCGTCAGCCTTGGAGACTGCCTTGGAGGCGAGATCCTCGGCGCTGTCGAAGTCGCGTTCGGAAGCCTTCACCATGGCAAGACCACCAAGCGCCGGGGCGAAGTTCTTGTCGAGTTCCAGAGCCAGCCGGTACTCGCTCTTGGCGCGATCCAGCTCACCCTTGTCGTAATACTGCTTGCCGCGATCGGAGTGGGTACGCGGGTCGTCCATGAGCCCTTGGGCGGTGCGTTTGGGGCCGCAGGCCGAGAGCAGAAGCGCCGGCACCAGGAGAGCGGAGATGCGAATAGTCATTTTCATGGCATTGCCTTTCGGAAAATCAGTCGACCAAAATGATGACGCGCGCCTGAGACAGATACTTCAGGGTCTCGGCAGAGGCTCGCAGACTAGCTGCATCGGTGGCAGACAATACGACATCCGTCTTGGCCACACCGTCGGCCTTGATGGCCTTCAAAAGTCCTGGCTTGTCGCCAATGCGATCCTTCATGGCACGCGCCTGCTCCGGAGCCTTGGCGTAGCCGGCCATGCCGTACTTGACGGCCCACTCGCGACTGACATTTGCTGCACCGTAGACTTCCTTGCCTTGGTCGTCCAGGATGCGGGGAGCCAAAGCTGGCAGCACGCCGAGGCCACGAGCATCGATGATGAGTCCGGTATAGGCTGTTCCTTGCGAAAGGCCCGAACCAGAGGCTTCGGAGCCCGAAGGACCGCCGATTTCCTTGGGAGCACCCCAGGACGTCACGCTAGGGGTGGCCTGGATGGTCGCGGGGAGCACGGCATCAGAAATGGCGTCCAGGGGGATCTCGGCGTAGACTTCCACCGTGAGATCATCCATATAATGCTCACGCCCGAGCTTGAAGGTCTTGATGTAGCCTTCGACCTTGGAGCGAATCTCGTCGCTCTGAGTCATGCTGCCAGCCACCGTGGTGGAACTGGTGATGGGAATTCCCTTCACCTGCTCCAAGGCGTTGCGCAACGCCGACATCTGAGCGGCACGCACAGCCCCCGGCCGAGCTGCAGATTGAGGCACCTTGGGATTGACCGCCCCGACGCCCTTGGCGCAGACGGTTCGTTTGGTCCAGTCGACCCCCTCGGCACAGTCTTGGGCGGCCGCTAAGCCAGCGCAAGTCAAGCCCGCCACCGCTAGGGTTTGGAAAGAAAGGGAAAAGCGCATTGGAGATCCTCCGGATAAGGCTTGGATGACTACCTGCTATTAATTTGCATCTTTGCGAAGAAAAAAAATGTGATCTAGCTCACACTTTCCACGAATTCTCACTCTTGGCTTTCCTCATCCTATTCATTTCCTGTTTGGCTTGTCTAGGGGTGCTCACGTACGTCCTTTTCTTCTTCGGCATGTCCGTGGGACTTGTGCTCTTGAAGCAACGCAAGCGTGCCGGTGGTCCTTACCCCTCCTTTTCCATCGTGATTCCCGCGCACAACGAAGAGCCGGTCCTTGCCGAGACGCTTGCGGCGCTGCGCTCTCAGGACTACCCTGGGGACTTCGAGGTAATCGTGGTGGACGACCGCTCGCACGACGGCACCGCCACCATCGTCCAGCATTTTGCCCGCGACGACTCCCGCTTCCGCCTGGTGCAAGTTTCTGCGGACGAGCCAAACGTCGCGTCTCCCAAGAAACGCGCCCTGGCGCGCGGCTTCGACGCCTCTCGCCACGAGATTCTTGCCTCCACCGATGCCGACTGCCGCCCCCCCCGCGGTTGGATCTCGGCGCTTTCCTCCCGTTTTCTCCCACAGGTTGGCATTGTCCAGGGCCCCAAGACGCTTTCGGGACTCTCCAGCCTCTGCCACCACTACCAGCAATGCGAGACGCTGGCCTTGGTCGGCATAGAAGCGGCCGGATTCGGGTTAGGCCATCCGCTTTTGGCCTCGGCGCCAAGCCTTGCCTATCGCCGCGAGCTGTTCGAAAAAGCCGGCGGATTCCGGGGCCTGGAGCACCTGGAATCGGGCGATGACGATATGCTGGTCCACCGCATGAGCCACCTTCCAGGGGTAGAAGTGACCTACTGTCTGGACAAGGCAGCCTGTGTCTCGACCCCAGCCGCCGACAGTTGGCGCGAAGTGCTCAACCAACGCGCCCGCTGGGCCTCCAACGGCACCGCCTACGAGAACAAGGCCTACGTGGCGGTGCTAGCCGCGATCTTCTTTTCCTGGATCTTTTTGCTTCTCGGGTGGATTCCTGCAGCCGCCGGACTTCCGCTCTGGAAGACCTGGATCGCTTGCTGGATCGCCAAGATCGCCATCGACGTCATCTACTACAGCTTGGCCGCTTGGCGTCTCAAGCGCCTGTCGTGCCTTCTCTGGTATCCCGTCTTTGCCGTACCGCAACTAGCCATCGGGGTCTGGGCCTCTATTGCTGGCCATTTCGGCTGGTACCACTGGAACGCCCGCCCCACGTAGGGACGATTCTGTAAAGTATGGTTTGCAAGAACGTGGCAATTTCAGTTTTATAAACCGTGACAAGCAAGCGCTAAGCGGATTATCCTAGCGACACGTCGTAGCCCTCGCCAGCCCCGGCAATCGCTGCAAAGAGCCGTTTGGTGTCTACCAGAGTGGTATCGTATTCCAGACGCACTTTGCCATTCTTCACGTCCTGAGCCTGAATCCCCGAAATCGCATCTAAAGCGGTACGGATGATCTGCACGTCACTTTTTCCGACCATGCCGCCGATGCGCAGCTCCAACCGAACCAAGGCCATAGATTCTCCAATATTTTCTGATTCACTACAAATGTTCCCGAATTTGGAACATCACTTCACTGAAGAGAGCAAGCAGGAGGCTTATGAAACAGCACAATACGAATCTTTTCTAGAGCAATTGACGCGAGCAAGCTAACGACGACAGCTTCTCCATATATAAATACAGGATTTGCGGAAGCAAATGCAATCTTATGAAAATAGTAATTGATGAAAAATGGGTGAATAAACCAAATTGGCGTGCTGTATCTCCCAAAAAAATTTAAAATTTTATCAGCATAGCCGGCAGGATTCAACTTTGTCATCAAATATATGAGGAAGGGGGCCCCAAGCATGACACCCGTATTCTTGGCAAATGCCAAGATGATTACAATAACAAAGGCAGCCGCACTAGAATATCTGTATTTTTGAACAAAAAGAGATATTTCTTGTCTAAAAAGATACATAGCAATGCCCATCGAAAACGAACAATTCCAGCGAATCACATTACTTATGGGGTCGCTGTTGTCCGTTGGCAGAACGTATCGCGATATTATGTACAAAACAAATCCTGACGAGATGGTGAGTACAGGAAATCTTCGCACTAATTTATGCAAAATTGGAAACAATAAAACGCACAGGATATAGCAACCGACAAACCACCACGCGCCATTATAAATGGATGTAATTCCCAAGGCGTCCGTGATGAAATTGAAGGCATCAAAGCGATAAATGGTTTGATTAATTCCAAGCCATGGGAAATACCTAGCAAGTAAAAATCCGCCAATGACGAATGGGAAATAATAGAACCAATATATTTTCAAGAAGGCGTAAATTTTTCTCATCATACTTCCATAAGAAAAATCCCCTTTCACCGATAACCCGTAACCAGACACTATCAGAAACATCGGAACACAAATTTTGCCAAAGATTCCCAAAGCATGTTCACAAGGAATTCCAGAAATCAGTGCAGCATATTCTTTACTTGGGTAATAAAATAAGTGATGAGCAATCATAAGTATGACTGCCCCCCCCTTGATGCTCTGCGATTGTGTTTTCGTGATATTCATTCACAAGCACCTTGTGTTGAATTTTGAAATTTAATAGCCAAATATTAATAGATATATGTTTCCATCCAGAAACAAAAGCTTCCTCAAAGATTCCAGAGAAGCTTGCTCAGAAGGGGAAGCAGCGGCTGCGCCAGGAGCATGCCACCGCAAAGAAATGGTCCAAAGGGCACGGCGTGAGCATCGACCCCCGCCGCCCGAGCCGTCTCGGTGGAATTTGGCAAGGCCGCACGGATCAGGAAGCCGAAGATCCCCAAGACCGCCGCAAAAGGAACCCCTACCAGCACCGCTGCCGGCCCCAGTAGAGCCCCCGCGGCGGCCATTAGGTTCACATCCCCCAGTCCCAAGATCTCCGTATCGTCGTCAAAGCCAGCCCACCGCCGCAACGCCCTGGCGGTCTCGCGATAAAGACCAAGGCTCCCGCCAAACCAACGGCGGCGGTGTTCTCGATGGGCCAGAAGACTTCGGGAAAGATTTCCTAGGCGGGCAAGCGCCCAGCGCAGGAGCCAAGCAAAGAGGTACAGGCCACCAGCGCACAGGGCGGCATCCCGCAGCGCAAGCACCAAGCCCGCCACGGAATTTCCCGCCAAGGCCGTCCGCAAGAGAAGCCCAGCAGCAAATCCCGTCAAATTGAGACCGTCGGGGATGACGAAGAACTCCCAGTCAATGAGGGAAAGCGGAATGGCGAGCATGGCGAGCACATACCAACCTAGGGCAGCACGCAGATCACCGCCCCAGAGTCCCTTCAGAAGCGCAAGGCCCCAGCCCAGGGAAAGCAGGGCAGTGAAGGATTCCAGCAGCACGTAGCGCACAGAGATGCGCACCCCGCAGCAAGCGGCCCGACCGCGCTGCAGGAGCCAGGTGAGAACCGGAATGTTGCGCCAGAAGGGAATCGGCGTCCCGCAAGCGGGACAGTGGGAACCAGGGCGGACGATGCTCATGCCGCGCGGCACCCGCCATACCACCACATTGAAGAAGGAACCCAGGCACGCCCCCAGGAGGGTTAGCCCCAAGAGAAACGGGAAAGCCCCGATCACACCTTCTCCGCGACCGGAACCTCAAGTTGTCGATCACGGCTCTGGATCAGTTCGGCGATCAGGCCCATGGAAATGAACTGCATGCCCATGATCTCGGCCCCCATGGCAAAGAGCAGCAACGGTCGGATGTGCAGACTCCCAGAAGCCGCCCACTGGAAGAGGAACCACAGGATGGGAAGAACGCCGACCGCCATACACAGAAGGCCCCACAGCCCGAAGAGATGGAGCGGCTGACGCAGATAGCGGTTGAGGAAGGTTAGCGACAGGAGATCGAAGAAGCCGTGGAAATAGCGGCGGAAACCGTACTTGCTAACCCCAAAGCTACGAGCGCGGTGGTGAACCACCTTCTCGGTGACGCGAAAGCCTTCCCAGTGCGCCATCACCGGGAAGAAGCGGTGCATCTGCCCGTAAAGCTTGAGGTGAGGCAGCACTTCGCGTCGGTAGGCCTTGAGTCCGCAATTGAAGTCGTGCAAGCGAATGCCGGAGACTTTCGAGACCACGGCATTGTAGAGCTTGCTGGGAAGGCGTTTTTCCAGCGGATCGTTGCGCACCTGCTTCCAGCCCGAGACCAGATCCCAGCCGTCCTCCACGATCATGCGCGTCATCTCGATCACTTCCATGGGGTCGTCCTGCAGATCGGCATCCATGGTGACCACGATGTCCCCCGTGACCTCGGCAAAGCCAGCGGCCAAGGCGAAGGCCTTGCCGGAATTGCGGCGCAGTCGAACCCCCTTGATGTGCTCATCCTGGGCAGCAGCCTGGCGCACCGTCGCAAAGGTGGCATCGGTCGAACCGTCGTCCACCACGATGGCTTCCCAGTCCGGATGGCGTTCATCCAAGGCAGCATGCAGCTCCGAAAAGAGCTGCGGCAGGCTTTCCGATTCGTTGTAAGCGGGAATGACGATGCTGATCTTCATGGCTTGACTCCCCGAGCGCTGCGCGCTCCGGAAAGGAAATGCAAGAAACTTCCGACAAGGCTCGCCAGGGCTGGCACTAGCATTCCCACCACGCTGGTGAGGAAGGCCAGGGCAAGCCCCATGGAAGCAGCCTCTTGAGGAGACGATACGCCGATCATCACCCCAGGAAGGGCGAAGAAGGTCTTTTGAGCGCCTTCACGAAGTCCCCACCCGCCCACCGAGATGGGAAGTACCGAGATGAGCGCCACCACCGGCACGAAGAGCAGGAACCAGGCAAAGGCGATGTGAAGCCCTAATGCGTGAGCACAGAAGGCATGCACCGAGATGCGCAAGAGTTGGGTAACAAAAGAGATGGAGAGAACTTTTCCGACAAGCGCCCGAGCAGCTCGGTATTCCAGGAAGGCATGGCGCAGATCTTTGGCCATGGTGAAAAGTCGCCCCTCACCGAGAAAGCGCACCACGGGCGCCAACCAGCCCAAGGCTCGTCGCGAGAAGAGCAGCGCCGCCGCCACGGCAAAGGCCAGAAAGGCCGCCCCGGTCAAGAAGACCAGACGCGCGAAGAAAGCTCCATGTCGCTCCGAAGCAAGCAGGAGTGCCGCCACGAAGGCAAAGATGGAGAGCGTGAAGAGGCCGGCAAAGCGGTCCAGCACCGTGGCCGCAAAGCTCTTGGCGCCGCCGCGGCTTTCGCGATGCACCGTGATAGCCCGCACCACGTCGCCCCCGACGCCGGTGGGCAGCACGAAGTTGAGGAAGGTCCCCAGATTGTAGGCGTGCAGCAACTTCCGGTAAGCTACCTGCACATTCTGGTGGCGCAGCAACAGATCCCACTGCCAGGCGCCCAAAAGCAGCGAAAGGAAAAACGCCAAGGCACCGCCCAGGAGCCAGAGCGGCTGGGCGCTCTTGATGCCCATCCAAATGCGCGAAGCGTCGTTGCGCCAAAGAATCCAAGAAAGCAGCGCAACGGTGGCAAGCACCTGCGCCACAGGAGCAAGAATGCGGCGAACGCGGCTCATACGGCCCTTTCCAGGAGATGCGTAAGTACGCCCTCAGTTGCCTCGGCCACGGCGTCCCAGCTGTTCTGCTGCGCCCAGGTCAAAGCGTCTTGCGACATGCGCGCCGCCAGCTCCGGATTGGACAGAATCTGTCCAACGCGCTCGGCCAAGGCCTCGCTGTCCCCGAAGGGGAAAAGAAAGCCGGTGCGACCATCGCGAACGCTGTCGCACAGCCCCGGGACGTTCGAGGCCACCACCGGAGTGCCACAACCGTTGGCCTCGATGCTCGTGAGCCCGTAACCTTCCTTCATGGAGCTGTTGAGAAATGCCGCCGACTCGCGAAGCAGCCGCAGCTTGTCTTCCACACTCACCTTGCCAGCAAAGGTCACTCGCTGTTCCACGCCCAGCTCGCGAGCGATTCCCTGCAGACGGGGAACATCGTCCCCGCTGCCGGCAACCACCAGGGTCACGTCCGGAAAGCGCAACGACAAAGTTTTGAGAGCGTGCAGCAACACCTCGAGGCCCTTGTACTTCTTGATGCGGCCCAGCGTCAGTAGTTGATAAGGCTTGCGCTCGCCAGGCTCCGGTAAGCGAAAGCCGGTGAGATCTACGCCCGACCCGACGTTCACCACCCGAGTCATGCCAAGGCTCTCGAATTCAGCCTTGGCAGAATCTGACACTGCCATCACTACGCAATCGCGATAGGCGTGTGGCACCAGCCACTCGGAAAGGGCCACGCAGGCCGCCGCCGGAGCCGAAGCCTCCTGCCAGATCACCTTGCCGAAGAGATGGTTGATAAGCCCCACCACCGGCACTGGCGAAAGCCACGGCGCTAGGAAGGCGAGCTTGTTGGAGTTGTCAATCACGAGATCGGCTCGCTCCTCGCGCACCCAGCGACGCAGATTGCGGTAGACCGTGAAGTTGAAGGTGTTGATCCCGCCTTCGCGCCGAATCTCCACCCCGTCCATGGTTTCGCGCGCCGGAAGCCCTGGAACCGCATGGCAGCAGAGCACCGCCTCCCAGCCCTTGGCGACTAAGCGCCGCAGCACCTCATGAACATGGACCTCCGCCCCTCCCGCTAGGGGGTTGCGGAGGTCCCGCCAATTGAGCAGCAAGAGGCGGGGCGATCGTCCCGTGGTCACTGTTCCTGAGTCGCCGCCGGAGCCTGTGCTGCTGGAGTCGCAGCAGGCGCCGCCTGTCCAGAAAGACCGGGAAGTCCACCGATGCTCGGGCCGGAGGCCGGACGTCGGGCAGCTTCCAGACGCGACTGGATCATCTGGCGCAGCATGGCAAGGCGCTGGTCGCCCTGATTGCCGGCACTCAGGCGATCCACCAGAGCCAAAGCCTCTTCAAACTTGCCGATCTCAGCAAGCGTCATGGCTTCGCCTTCCAGCAGCCGCGGATCGTCCTTCATGTAGCGATTCTTGGAAGCCGAATCGTAGAGGGACATCGCCTTCTTGGCCTGACCGGCCCGCAGATAGAGGTCGCACAGCCCACGAACCAGCAAAGCTTCGTTGGGAATGATACGACGTGCCGCTTGCAGAGTGGCCTCCGCCTGTCCCAACATGCCAATCTCAGTGTAGTACTGGGAGATGTAGTAGGGCGTGCGCCATTCGTCCGGATTGAGGTCGCGGACCTTGTTCATCAGCTGCATGCCGCTCTGGACCTTACGGGAGATTTCTGCCGGCAACTGAACCGCCCGCGCCTTAAGAGCAGCAGGCGCATCCGGGGCCTTGGCCTTCTGGATGGAATCCTGCATGGCCTTGATGGCCGGGACATCTTCCATGGCCACCTGCACCGCAATCGAGGAGTAGTTGGTAATCAGGCGTTCGGAATCTTCATCCAACCAAGTGCGGCTCTTGCCCAAGCCGCGGAACTTGTAAACCTTCTCAAAGAGGTTCCGAGTGGCCGTCACATCCACGCGATCCTGCACCTGAGTGGGCTTGAGCACGTAGACCAGGCCGCGCATCTGCACGTAGGGCTCCAAGCCGAGGAAGTTGTCGTCGCCCACGGTGGCAGCAAAGTTGATCGGCTTCGGGTGCGCCAAGTGCGCATTGACATCGACAATGTGCAAGGTCATGATGTCCTGCACGCGGTAGTAAGGACGCTGCTGCTTGCTCTCCTTGACCACCACGTAGTTGCCGACCTTGATCATGCCAGGCTTGCTGTCCTCGTTGCCGGTAGGTTGGAGGCTTGCGATTTCGGCATCGGTGAAAACGATGGGCACCTTCGGATCGATGTCGCGCATCTGCCGGATGTACCAGTCGGTGTTCAGGAGCGAGAGGTTCACCAAGCGCACGTCGGGACGGATACCGTAAGCGTACTGGAGAGCCCACAGCGGGAATGTGTCGTTGTCGCCGTTGGTGAAGAGAATGGCATCCTTGTCACAGCTCATCAGCAAGTTGTAGCTGTAGTCGAAGGCCACCCAGTTGTTGGAACGGTCCTTTTCCTTCCAGTTGGAGAAGCAGGCCAGAACCGGCGTGCAGCTCACCAGCACCATGAAGGCCAGGAACTTGGGACGCGCCCGGCGTCCACCGGTGCCCTCATCCAACCGTTGCTTGAGGTTCTGCGCCATCATGGCCGCGGCCATGCCGTAGAGGAGCGCCACCATCACAAAGCCCGGCGTCCAGAAGTAGTCGCGGATACGCACTTCCATGTGCACTGGATCAGGCTGCTTCAGCTCCTGATCGGGGTGGTTGCGCGACTGCTCCACGTATTCCTTGTGCTCTGAATAATCGGCCTTGGTGCCGTCGGCAAAATTGATGTACCACAAGATGCCGAAGGTCGCAAAGACATAGAGCCCCGTCAGGAGGAGCGTCGCCTGCTTGTTCTGTTTCCAACCGTACTTGGCCACGTAGTAGATGGGCACATGCGCTAACAGCAGGAGAAGAAGCGAAAGAATGCGCTTATTGAAGGCGCCCGGCGTTATAGCCTTGTAGTTGTTGGCCTCGTCGGGAGCGTAGCTCACCCCCAAAGCCTCGACCTGGCTCGGAATGCGGATTCCAAAGCGCTTCACAGGGAAGTCCACCTTGAAAGGCAGATACTGCGAGGTCATGTAGCCGCCAAAGCCCATGTTCTGGTGCACTAGAAGCTGGTTGGCCACCTGGCCGCGCCGGTACATGGCACGCACCAACATGTTATCGCTCACGTACTGCTTGCGCTCGATGACCTCCTGCATGGTGGTCCAGTTTGCCGGATCAAGAGCATAGAAGAGGGAGCGAGGCTTCTTGTAATTATCCCAGGATGCCGGGTTCTGAGGATCCACCTGCGGGCGAATCATGGCTTCGCCCTCACTCACGATGGGGCGCAGACTGGCACGAATGGGGATGTAGACGAGGATCGACCAGCCCAGAAGCGCCATGAAGGAAAGCATGAAGGCCAGCTTATACTGCTTGCGGGTACCGCCGATGGGGAAAGCCCAGAGAAGCGCCATGGCAGCCGTCAGCACCAGAGTGATGAAGGGAAAGCGACCGGGCATGAAGACGACCGACATGATGAGCACGCCCACCGCGTAGAGCGCCCAGTTCTTGCGCTTTTCTTCATCCACCGCCACGATGAAGATGGCGAAGATGGGGACGAACATTGCCGAGGACAGAGTAAATCCGGTGCCCAAGAAGGAGAGGTAGACGATGAAGGCAAGGATCCTGTCACCCCACGGGGTCTTGCGCAAGTCTACCCAATAGAGCATCAGGGTGATGCAGATGAAGTTCACCAAAGCCGCCGAGCAATACATTTCAGCTTCAATGGCCGAGAACCAGAAAGTGTCGTTGAAGACCGTCAGGAGGCCACCAATGACACCACCGAAAAGGCGCACCCACGCGTACTTCTCGCGATTTTCGCCCTTTTGGAACAGGTAAAGTCCGCGTTCCACCGAAAGGAACACGCAACCGGCCGTGAAGGCCGCCGACAGCGCCGAAATCCAGTTGACTCGCGCTCCTACGTCCCGGAACCACACGAAGGAGAGGATCGCCAGACGCGCCAAGAGGTTGTGGGTTGGCGCTCCAGGGGGGTGGCCAATGCCCAGGATGCTACCGGCCGAGATGTACTCGCCGCAGTCCCAAAAGCTGACGGTCGGGGACATCGTCAAGGTATAGACGATGATCCCCACCAGGGTCACCAGGGCGGCCAAAAGCCATTTCTTCTGGTTGTACGTCACGTTGCGTCTCCTGTGGAACCGCCCGAACGGACGGCCTTGGCGATGGGGTCGAGCACGCCGTTTACGAAACGGCCCGACTGTTCGGTTGAATAGGACTTGGCAAGTTCGATGGATTCGTCGAGGATCACGCGCACCGGTGTCTCGGGGCAGAGCATGAGCTCGGACACGGCAAGCCTCAGGATGCAGCGATCCAGGCTAGCCAAGCGCTCCAGATCCCAGTTTTGGGAGGTAGCGCGCAAATGGGCGTCGATGGCTTCGCGGTTGGCCAAAGTCCCTTCGACCATGCGCACGGCAAAGGCCCGGTCTTCACCGGTCGGGCGCAGGAATTCAAACAGCTCCGGGAGGATCTGGGTGAGATCTTCGCCGCGGACATCCATCTGATAGAGAAGATGGAGCGCAAACTCGCGCCCGCCAGTCTGGGAGGTCTTCATTTGCCCTCGAGACGATGCAGCAAGTCGGCCATTTCCAGCGCCGCGAGAGCTCCGTCGAAGCCCTTGTTGCCGGCCTTGCCGCCGGAGCGCTGCTGGGCTTGATCCAGGTCTTCGGTAGTCAGGACGGAATTGATGACAGGAATGTTGGCTTGGTAGGCAAGCTCCCCGATCATGCGGGTAGAGGCGGTGACCACTTGATCGAAGTGGGCTGTCTCGCCGCGAATCACGCAACCCAGGGCAATGACCGCGCCATACTTGCAGGAATCCACCACATGGCGGGCGGCCGGCCCGATCTCCAAGGCACCCGGCACCCGGAAGAGATGGATATCGTCCTCCTTGACGCCGTTGCGCAAGAGCGCATCGCGGGCCCCTTCGACCAGACGATCGACGACCAAGGCGTTGAAACGCGATGCCACCAAGGCAATTGGCTTGGACGGCGACTGATAGACACCTTCGACGATCTTCATGAGCGTAGTTCTCCCTAAGCAACTGGGAATGCGCCAATCTAGGAAACTCCAACGACTTGCATAGGGGGATCCGTCTTGGTGACGAGGATTTTCGTTTCCATTGCTCGCTCTTCAACGGCTTTTTCGTGCCGCCAAACCGAAGGCCATTTGGAGTGGAAGATTGGATGCTATCATTGATCAGATGCAAGCGAACGCCCAGCAGCCGATGCTGTCCGTGGTTCTTATTTCATGGAAGATGCGGGATCTCCTGGAGCGGATGCTGGATTCCTTGTACCAGTGGATGCCTCCAATCCCCCATGAAGTAATCTGTGTCGACAACGGCTCCATGGATGGTACGACGGAAATGCTGCGGCAGCGATTCCCCGAAGTCCGCATCATCGTCAACGAGCAGAATCTCGGCGTCGCCCCAGCCCGCAACCAGGCGATTTCCATGGCTACGGGGCGCTACATCGCCATATTGGACGCCGACCTGGAATTTGTCGAGGACGCACTGTCCCCCATTCTTGCCGCCTTGGAAGCAGACCCTAAGATCGGCATTGCCGGTTGCCGCTTGACCTTCCCCAACGGCGTGCAGCAGTACAACGCCAAGCGTTTCCCGACCCTTTTCGCTCAGCTTTCCCGACGCAGTCGATTTCTTCAGCGTCTGGACGGTGGCCGCTCGTTGGCGCATCACGAAATGCGCGAATGGGACCGCAGCGACTCGCGCGAGGTCGACTATCTCATCGGCGCCTGCCAGGTCGTGCGCCGCGAGGTCTTTGATCGCATCGGCCTTTTGGACGGCGCCATCTTCTACGGCCCCGAGGATATTGACTTCTGTCTGCGCGCCCGCCAAGCCGGATGGATCTGCTGGTTCGTCCACACCGCGCGCATCCTGCATCACGAGCAGCGTATCACTCGACAAAAGCCCTTCTCAATGATCATGCGGCGGCATCTCCTGGGGATCCTGCATTTCTACCGCAAGCATGGGCTGCGATACGCCTGCCGGCTGGCTTCGTAGCGGGATGCCGGCATCGGTCACGGTTATCCTTCCAGCTTATCGCTGCGCCGCCTATCTGGATGAAGCGGTGGCTTCAGCTTTGCAGCAAGGCGAACTGGTTCGGGAAGTGTGGATCGGAGACGATGCATCAGGCGATGCCACGCTGGATCGCGCCATGGCTTGGGCGCAGCAAGACGTTCGCGTTAAGGTCTGGTCCAGCTCAGTCAATATCGGGCCTTCGGCCATGCGCAACGCCTTACTTTCCCGGGCCCAAGGCGATTGGATCGCCTTGCTGGACGGCGACGACGCCATGGCTCCCGGTAGGATTGAACAGCTCGCCCCCCTTTTTTCCAGGGCAGATGTCATCTCGGACGTCCTAGGCGACTGGAATGGCAAAACAGTCCGAAAGACGCGCCTGTGCATCTCCGCTGGCGAAGTGCAGCAAATTTCCCCCCGCGACCTTTTGGATTTCAACCTCGGCTGGGCCAAACCTCTATTCCGCCGCTCTTTCCTGAAGCAGCATGCGTTGCGCTTCAATGAAGATCACCGCCACTCCGAAGACCTCGAATTCTACCTGCACGCAAGTCTAGCCGGTGCTCAATGGTCCCACGTTTCCGAAATGGGCTATCTCTTCAGGAGACATGCCCAATCGCTATCCCGAGATTGGAAAACAGGCCTGCAGCAGAGTCGCATAGTCTTGAAGGAATTGGCGCAGCTGCCGGAGCTTGCCGTCCGCCCCGATTGCTTGCGTCTTTTGGCTCGCATGCTGCGCCAAAAGGACAATCTTGAAGTCCTGCACGGCTTTCAAGACAACCCCACTCTTGGCGCCTTTCCCAAAGCTATCGTTTCAGCCGCTCGTCTTTTGACGGATCGCCTGGATAATCGCCATGCCTGAGTTATCGCTGCTTTTTGTCAACTACAACTGCGCTGCGCTGATCCGAAGATGCATCGCCTCGGCCCAGCCATTCCTGTCTTCGGCCAGCGAGATCGTGGTGGTGGACAACGCCTCGCAACCGGAAGATCTCCAGGAACTGGAACGGATCAGCGGCCTCGTCGTCATCAAGTCTGCCACGAACCTGGGATTCGGAAATGCGATGAACTTGGCAGCAGCCTCCGCCCAAGGCCGGCGAATCGTCTTGATGAATCCCGACCTCGTCGTGGAATCGGACATCTTTACTCCCTTGCAACAGCATCTGGATGAAGATTCAAACTGCGCCTTGAGCGCCCCTACCCTGATCGATGAGCACGGCCATTCCATCCACTCCTGGAATACTCCCGAAAGCATCCTTTGGGAATTCGTGAAGACTCATTATCTCCAGGGCTTTTGGCGGCACGCGACCTTGAAGCACTTCCAAAAACGCTACGGCACTACAAAACCTTGGCCTGTCGGCTTCGTCATGGGTGCCTGCATGTGCCTGGATCGCGAAGTCTTTCTAGAATTGGGAGGGTTCGACACTCGTTTCTTCATGAACGGGGAAGACGTGGAACTCTGCGACCGCATCTGGGCACAAGGGCGCTCTGTCCATCTCCTCCCGTGGCTCTCCCTTCGCCACGACGAAGGCGGGGTCCAGCGCTCCAACTGGAGGCGCTATATGTTCCATCGCTTCCAGGCCTTCTGGAACTACGATGACACCCGTTACCGAGGCTGGCGTCTCCTGATCGCTCGCTTCTTTTGGTTTGAGTCGCTCGCCCTGCGGTTAGGAATTGGGGCTTGTTTCTGCCCCAAGGCGCAACGTTCCAGACTTGGTGGCTACCTCGACGCCTTGCGCTGGGTTACTGGCCGAAAATGAGTCGGCGACTCTGGCTATTGGATACCTCCCGTTACGGCAGCATTCGCCTGGGACCTCAACAGCGAATGCTCGACTTTGCGCTTGAAGCTGCGCTCCATCGCGATGTCCATCTGGTCGTGGCGTCGTGGGAAGGAGCGATGCCGGCGGGGATCACCATATGCAACTGGAGCGATTGGTCGATGCGGAAGCTCCAATCCGGTGACCAAGCCCTGGCCACGCCCTTCTTGCCTTTTCGCACAACCTTGGAGCTACTGAAAAGCCCCGCCGAACTCATTCTGGACCATTATTTCCTTTCCATGGTGGAGAGCTTGCCCGCCAACGACGTGTTGCCACGCGGGCGGCGCCTGCGTGGCCTGCGCCGCACCCTGCGCAAAGATCTGTGGATGACGCGGCGAGCCAGCCGCATCTTGTTTTCGCACCGCATGCAGATGGCTGCGCTTGCCGGAGCGTTTCTGGGACTTGGAAGCGATTCTGCACGAACGGAAGCCAGCGCCCTCCCGGCCAAGGCATCCTACCTGCCGATGAGACCTCGAACATCTCCCTTTCCCCAAAACAATCCGTTCCCTTATCCTGCACAGTTGCAAGGACGGCGGATTCTGCTGTGGGGAGGAGGTATATGGTCATGGCTCGGATGGAAGGAACTTCTACACGCGATGGTCGCAGTCCAGCAGGCACTTCCGGATATCGTCCTATTCTTCCTTGCCGGCTCCAATCCAAGTTCTGTCGCGTCCCAGAATCAGACGTACCAAGAAGCTAAGGAACTGGCCCGTTCGCTGGGCCTTCTGGACCAGTCGGTGTTCTTCAATGATCGCCCGGCCCCTTCATCTCAGTTAGCAGCCTATCTGGAGCATTGTTATGCCGGCATCTTGGTCAACGCCCCTATCCTGGAAAGCGAACTGAGCTGGCGCACTCGCTTCCTGGATCTAGCCTGGGCCCAGAAGCCTTTGCTTTTAGCGGGTCACGACCCGCTAGGAGAGGCTTTGCTTGGAAGCGAGCAGCTCTTGCCACTCGAAGACCTTGGACGTCATCTGGTCGCACGACTTCAAGAACCACTTGCTCCCTGCGTTTGGAAGGAAGCGACAATACCGTGTCTTGCTGAAATTTTGGAGACTACAAATCCGGTTTCTCGAGCCGTCCCTTCGCTCTGGGATCTTTTCAAGTACTTGATTGGATCATAGGCCCGCGGCCCGCATGCGGCAAAGCGTCTTCCAGATACCCCAGCCGCGCTCGATTCCCAGCACACATCCAAAGGCCGCAGCCGATACCACCATCTCCAGAGCCTCTAGTCGACTCCCGGGAAGGCTCCGGAATCGTGAAGAGAACCAACCAGCGCCCCCCAACAAGACCAGCGGACTGGCATATTCCCGAAACATTTCTGGCACGCTGTGAAGCAATCCCGTTCGATACACATAGGGAAGCGCAAAAAAGATCAAAACGGCGGCATTGATAAAAACCCAAGCCAAAGCCGCTCCGTTTTCCTGGCGTTGCACGCAAAGCAGCACCGCAATCGGCATGGCAACGACAAAGATGAGACCAGTCCTCTTCATGGCCTGCCGAAGTTCTCCTCGCGACATGGCAAGATAGTACGTCGGCTGACACAGGAAATGGATACCACATCCAATAGCTACCCAAGGAAGGTAGGTGCGACCGGTCATCGCAATGTCCACATTTCCAAACCAAGCGTAGAGCAGAGCTCCCGGAACTGCCGCACAAACGAACAGGAAAAGAAAAGACAACGTCGAAACAAGACGATGAAACAACAAAAAAGCATTGAGAACATTTGTAATGTTTTTCTGACGCAGCCCTTCCGTCATCATGCCGAGTAAGATAGGCGCCACCGCAGCAACAATGCTCATTGGGATCAAAGCGAAATTGGCAATGGTGCCATAAATGCCATACCTGTCCAATGGTAGCATAAAGGAAAAAATCCATTTATCATACTGGTAGGCAACCAACCAAACAACGGCAAAAATCCAATACATTGAACTAGAGGAAAATATTCTGCCAAATGAGGCTATGGCCGTTTTGCAAGAAACCGGAACATTTGCCTGTGGAACGGATCTCCGCAAAACGACGAAAGCAAGAATAACCATTGCCAGCATCATTATGGCGAAAACTAAAAAAAACCAATTAGCACCAAAAAGTCTACCAATCGGCAGGGCAACCAAATGGCGCAGTATGTTAAAACCAGTACTGGTGATCGCAAAGATTGCAGCGTAACCGACAGCACTTGCACACGTCGAAGAAAAAGCAAACAGCAACTGCAAAACGGCCATCGAATAGCCTAAAAACAACGCCGGAAAATAGACTACAGAAACAGGGAGACTTTCCGTTAGCCACAAAATCAATAACAAAATTGCGCCGACAAAAAATAAGCCCCCAGCAAGCAAGAAAATCAACTTGCGAGCAATTACATAGTCTTCTATAGAACGACTTGCCAAGGCATGAGCTGAAAATAGAATAAGTCCAAGGTCAATAGAAAGAACGGTATTTTGCATCGTTCCAGAAAGGGAAATCAAGCCAAGGCCGCCCTTTCCCAAGGCCCACACATAAAGAGGGGCAAAGAGGATGATCCCCATCAAGCTAATCAGCTTGCTGACGAAGCTTGCCGCAAGATTAACTCCGATTTTCATTTCCGAATTTCGTACGAGTTGCCAATTTCCCCATATATACAACAAGAGGAATAAAAACAACAAAGAAGAACATCTGATAATACCATACAAAAAAGCTCATAGCAATTGGAAATAACAAAAACGAATAGATGACGGTACGTCCTAGATCCGGCTTGGCTCTGGCCCAGTAATAAAGCCTCGTCATAGAAAACCCCCAAATGACAGAAACCATTCCCGAAAATATGATTCCTCCGTCTTGGTATAAAAACCAAGTATAAGGGAGTGTATTTAATCCAGGGACCTTCATTAGGCCTTTGTTCCAAAGAAGCACATCGGATAACTTTGTCGCGATTCCCCCTGGAGTAAACAGAGCGAACAGCAGTTGCACCCCCCAAGAGGACGGAAAGGCTGCATGTTCACGCATCGCAATAGCGTAATCAAGGTTCCAATAACAATTAGCCGCATAAGAATATATTGGAAGCAAAAGTCCTTTCAAAGAATCCCTATCAGAAAACATCAGAAGAAATAACGTTTGCGCCCGCATCAAGGCGATCAAAACAAATAGTATCGTAAAAATGACGCCTATTAAAAAAACGGTTCGCATTCGAATAGCCGATTTTGAAAGCGTCCAAATGGACGTACCAACAACAACAGCCATTAGATGAAGATTGCGAACGCCGGCAAGCGTTTGAATACCTAAGCCCGCGAGAATGCCAATGATTCCAATCCATCGAAGACCGCCATTCGTGAAGAGGGCAAATATCAATCCGCCAACAATAGCAATAAAATTAAAATTAAAGCCCCATGCCACAAAAATGTTGACTCCTGAGAATTTCAAACGAGCAGTTTCAGGATTCATAGCAAAGATGGGGAATTTGCCAGCAGTCTTGAATGCCCAAAGTACAGCGATCAATGAATAGACAATAGCAAAGACTTCAATTCGCAGCAGAGGCATCAAGGCTCCGCGGTCCAATTTCTGTGGTCGTATTCCAACTGGTGCAGAAGGAATCATAGCGGCAGCGAAACAACCTAAAACGAACATGGAAAGAGGAACCAAATGAACGATCCAGGTCGCCATATGCCAATCCGTCATCCAGCGATACATCTTCAAGAAAGAAATCGCCATTGTTCCGGCATGAACCAGCACAAAAACGGAGAGCGGAGACACGATCGATTCGGGGAAGCGGCGAGTATGCCACAAAACGGCGCCAATGGCCAACAGACAAGGAAGTACAACAGTCCAGTCCGGGTCAAAAAGTCTTCCCAAAGCAACTACCTCGGCATCTATTCACGACCCAAGTGCAAAAGCAGCCATGCCTTCATACGCCCATAGACCGGAACATCCAAGCGATACACGAGCAAGGCGCGCAGATAAGCCAATCCATAAGACAAAGCAAAGCCCAAAACAAAAAAGGCTTGCACCAAAAGAATCCGCGGGGGCCAAGCGCGCTTTGACGGAACGGTTGGAGGATCAACGATGGTGTACTGTGTACTTTTCTTTTCCAGTTCCAACGCCAATTGTTCCTCTTCTTGGATCAGATAGAGGCGAACGGCGGTATGAACCTTCACGTCCCGCTGCAAGCGATAGAAGCGATAGGCATCCCGGACATTGGCCGTTGGCGCGCTCTTGAGACCTTCTCCGACAGCAACATCGCTGCCCATGCTAGCAAGATGCTTCTCGATCACAAGCCTCTGAGACCTCGCCTGCATGGCTGCAGAATTGTCGATGCCACCCATCTGCTCGTGAAGTTGCTCCTGAATCTTCAATTTTTCGGCATCAGCTTGCAAGCTTGCCACATTTGCCAAGCTCTGCTCGACCTGCGTGGCAGGGTCGTACATCTTGTGCTTCAGTTGAAATGCTTGAAGAGAGTCTTCCACGGCGCGCAGAACTTCTTCCCGCTCCGAAAGCTTGGACTTCGCAAAATCCAGGTTGCGATTGATCTTGGCCTGCTGCAGACTCCAAATTTTCCGCTCCGTCCAGATATTCACCCACTGAAGGACTCGAAAGGAAAGAACGGGATCCTTGGACTCAAATGTCAGCACATAAGCATCATTCTCATTGAAGTTCCATTGGAATGCCTTGTGCCACATCCGGCGACGCAGCTCTTGCCGGCCATGGCGAATCTTCCGCTTATCGAGTTTCCATGCGGTATCCAAATGGAAGGCGTCGACAGCAGAATCTGCCAACTGCTCGCTGGAAAGAACCGTCTCCAAAAGTCCCTTGGTCTTGCCCGAGGCGCTTCCGAGACTTCCGCCCAAGGCGCTACTGAGATCTGAAGGCAACGCCGAGAGAAGACTCGTCCCTAAGGATGAGCCCTGATCGCTGACCATCATCACCGCCGTCGAAGCTACAAAGCTCTCGGGCAGCAACATCGCCAACCCAGCCCCCAATGCCGTGAATACGACAGTCGTCGCAAGAATTGTCTTCCAGTATTGGAGCGCCACGCAAAGCAGTCGCAAAACCGTCTTAGCGCCATTTGTCGCCAAGGGCGAAACGTTATCCATGCGGACATCGGGCTGACGCGAATCGTCTTCAGGCTTCATTTTGCCACCACATAGAAGGTCGCCAGCGATACAACCGTCCCAATCAAAGTCGCCGCCAGGGTAATCCACTGGTCAGTGTAGAGATACTTCGTCTCGGGAACGAGGACGGCAGCGCCCGGACGAATCGTCTGTCCGACGGCGACAGGAAGGCTCGTGTAGGGGTCGTAGATCTTCACGTTGTCTACCCAGGCATGACTGGCAAATCCGCCCGCCGAAGCGACGTAGTCTTCCATGTTCGCCCCGCGCTTCCACGGGACATAGCCCGGACGATTCACGGCACCGCCAACCCAGACAACTTGCTCGGCCAAACGAACCAAGACCGTATCACCCGCTTGCAGAAGCGTCAGAGGATCAGAATAGCTTCCCCGCATCTGCAACTGGTAGGCGATAAGCTGCTGCTTGACTTCGGCGAACTGGGTCGCATCCTCCCAGTGGCGCATATCCACCTTTAGTTTCTGCCAATCGCGCTTCACACAGAAATAGGTAGTGGAATCCTCGCTGCCACGAGACCCACCGGCCAGATCGATCAGGTCCTTGGCCGTCATCCCGGCGCGATAAGGGTAAGCTCCCGGCCTTTGGACGAACCCTCCGACCCACACCAGCCGATTATTTATCCTGTAGGTCACCGGGGACAATTCCAATAGCGAAACCCCCGTATCAAGGCTAGTGGCTGCATTCATGGAGATGCGCTCTCCCGAAGAGCGCACGGCCTGTAGCGAAGCAGGACACTGCGTCAGGCCGACCACCTTGAGGAAAGAGTCGACGGGCTCGCCAGGAATGAATTCGGCGTTTCCTGCAAAGGGCGCATCACCGGAAACCGTGAGAACCGGCCCCTGGGGATAGAGGCGAATCTTGTCTCCAGTGAAGAGGCGCGGGTCAGCATCGGCATCGCCGCCATTGTAGGCCTTGACCAGATCGCTCCAAAGGCTGTCCCGTCCGCTGCCACGCACCACCAAGACTCGCCGCAGCGAAGGCAAACGGAAGTTGTCGTTGGGACCCGGAGGCGATGCCGTCTGGCGATTGCGGAGTTCTTCGCCCACCTGCAGTCCAGCCAGCTTGAGAGCCTCGGAAAGGCGCGCACCAGGGGAGATGTCGTAAACTCCGGGCTTAGGGACCAGACCAGTGATCTGCACCTGCGCCGGCGCCAATTTGACCAATTGCAGATCCATCATCTTTACGCGAACGTGGGAGCGCAACAGCTTCAGAAGATCTTCACGCACCTTCTTGAGGGTGGCTCCGCGCACGTTGACCACGCCCATGTCGGGAACCACCAGCTCCCAGCGGGTGTTAACGACAAGGTTTTCCATGCCTTCGCCAATTCCCCACCAGCGCAGCTTCAGTTGATCACCTGGAGACACGTAGAACAGACTGTCTTCCACAGCAAAGGCGATGCCATCCACGAGCTTAGTCGAGGCGACAGGTGCGTTTGAAAACATGTCGGGAGTTGAAGTCGACAGGCTAGATGACTGGCTGATTTTTTGCTTCGCATCCGCCGAATCCGCCGAATAGTAGCTGGCAACTCCATTAGCGGCATAGGAAAGACTCGCTAGCCCAATCAGGAACTGCACGCCGAGCAAACGCATCATGGCACCACGCATACGCCTTAAGGTAGCAAGCAGCTATCGCTTCAATGCACGCTTTTCGAACGCTGCACTACCTTTGGCTGTCTCAAGGAAACAAGTTATGCCCAAGAAACTCGTCATCGCCGAAAAACCCTCCGTCGCTCGCGACATTGCCACCGCTTTGGGCGGGTTTTCGCAACGCGGCAAGGTCTTCGAACGCAGCGACCTGATCGTCTGTTCGGCCGCCGGTCACCTGGTCGAACTCTGCATGCCGGAGGATCTCGACAAGAAGAAGTACGGCTTCTGGCGCCTAGAGACGCTGCCCATCCTCCCGGAAGTGTTCCCTCTCAAGGCAAGCGCCGAGATGATGCACCGCGGTCGCAAGAAGAAGACCGAGGAGGAGGACGAGAAGGAAGGCGCCACCGGCCACGAACTCCTGGACATTATCGAGAAGGAAGCCAAGCGCAAGGACGTCGACGGACTGATCAACGCCTGTGATGCCGGGCGCGAGGGCGAACTGATCTTTGCCTACATCGTGAAGCATCTGGGAGTGGACAAGCCTGCCGAACGACTGTGGTTGCAGTCCATGACGCTGGCCGCCATCCGCAAAGGCTTCGAGAAGCTGCTGCCAGCCTCCACCAAAGCTGGCCTAGTAGACGCCGCCCAGTGCCGTTCTGAATCAGACTGGCTGGTGGGCATCAACGCCACCCGCGCCTTCACGCTGCGGCTCTTCGGACGCGGCGCCAAGGAGACGGCCAACCTCGGCCGAGTCCAGACGCCCACGCTTGCCATCTTGGTGGAGCGCGAGCGCATCATCCAAGCCTTCGTGCCCAAGGACTACTGGACGGCCCGCGCCACCTTCGGCGTCGGAAACGACAGCTACGAGGGTATGTGGGTCAAGGACGGCTTCAAGAAGAGCCACGACGACGACCGCGCCGACCGCATCTGGGTCAAGAACGAGGCCGACGACGTGGTGGCGCGTTGCACCGGAAAGCCGGGAGCAGTAGAAGACAAAGCCACCGAGCGGCGCGAAGCTCCGCCCCTGCTCTTTGATCTTACGAGCCTTCAGCGCGAGTCCAATAAGCGCTTTGGCCTTTCGGCCCGCCAGACCCTCTCGGCGGCCCAGGCCCTGTACGAGCGTTACAAGGTGCTGACCTACCCGCGTACCGATAGCAAGTGCCTTCCCGAGGACTACCCCGCAGAAGTCACCCGCATCTTTGGGCAGCTCGACTCCGTCTATTCGGGACTTGCCGGGCGCATCGGCGACCCGTCGCACGCCCCCCAGGCCCGTCGCATCTTTGACAACGCCAAGATCTCGGATCACTTTGCCATCATCCCCACCGGTGAGCGCGCCCAGCTTTCGGGCGTGGAGGCCAAGGTCTACGACCTGGTGGTCCGCCGTTTCCTGGCGGCGTTTTTGGATTCTGCCGTGTGGCGCACCGTGGAGCGCTCCACCCGCGTAGGCGACGACCTCTTCCGCACCACCGCCAAGGTGCTGGCCCATGCCGGCTGGCGGGAAGCCTTCGGAAGCGAGCAGGAGGAAGATGTCGAGATCGGCATCGCCTCGCGTCTGCCCGACGCCCCCGACGGCAAGGCCGTGACAAAATCCGTCTTGCTGGAAGGCTTCCAGACCAAGCCGCCGGCGCGCTACAACGACGCATCGCTCTTGGCGGCCATGGAAAATGCCGGCAAGCTCGTGGAAGACGAGGAGCTGGCCGAGGCCATGAAGGAGCGCGGCCTGGGCACACCTGCCACCCGCGCCGAGACCATCGAAAAGCTCATCTCGGCCTACTTCGTGACGCGCCGCCAGAAGGAACTGGTGCCCACCGCCAAGGCCATGCAACTCTTGCACCTGCTTTCGAGCATCCCGGTGCAGGGCCTCGTGAGCCCGGCCCTCACGGGAGAATGGGAACACAAGCTCTTCCTGATGGAGAAGGGGGAGATCAAGCGCCCCGATTTCATGCGCGAGATCCGCGACTTCACGAGCCGCATCGTGGAGCAGGCACGGGCCTTTGACCAGGACACCGGCTACGAGGATAGTGTTCCCTTCGGCAAGTGCCCCAAGTGCGGCAAGCCCCTGCGCGAGAAGCTCAAGAGCTTTTCATGCACCGACGAAGCCTGCGACTTCAAGCTCTACAAGACCATCTCCACGCGCCTCTTAACCCAAGCCGAAGCCGAAGAACTTTTGGAGAAGAAGGAGATCGGCCCCTTGGACGGCTTCTTCAGCTTCAAGACGCGCCGTCCCTTCTCAGCCGGGCTCAAGCTCACCGACGAGCTCAAGGTCGAGTTCGTCTTCGAGGAACGCGCCAAAGACGGCTCCGCCCCGCCCAAGCAGCTCTACGACGGAGAGTTCTGCTGCGGCATCTGCGGCGCCCCCACCACTCTGCGCAAGGGACGCTTCGGCGAATTCCTGGGCTGCTCCCGCTATCCCGAATGCAAGGGCATTGTGAATGTGCGCCGCGGCGCCGGCGGCGAGCTGATCAAGCGCGTGCCCCGCGCCAAGAAGGCCGCTCCCGTAGCCGCCGAGGCGGCTCCAGAAGTCGAAGTCAAGACCGAAGCGAAATAGCGTTCCTTGTTGTGCGCATAGATGTGATCGCTGGTTCCTAGTTCCGTGCCGATTTTGACCTCACCCCGCCCCTTCGGGGCACCCCTCTCCCGCTAGACGCCGGAGAGGGGGCAACAACAACGTGGTGCGGCTACGAAACGGCATAACATGTGCCAGGGACGCCAGCATTAGCCCGGGCACGCCCGATCCGTGCGGGGCAGGCGCCCTTTGCCGCTAGGCTTTTGCGATCACCCAGGCAAGCAGCCCGCAGGCCTCAGAGAGCACGATGGCGGCGCCGTAGCAGTCGCCGGTGAGGCCGCCGTCCAGACGACGGGCCGCGAAGACAGAAAACGCAAGCTGCGCGAGAAGCACCGCAAGCGCCGTCCAGGGGAAGAACCAGGCCGCCGGAGCCGCAAGCACCGCCACGACAAGAATTGTCAGCAAGGCAGCGCGCCGCTCGGGCCAGGGGGCGCTTGCCAGGATCCCGGAGCCGTCCTTGCGGGCGTAGGGCCAGAGGCTCATGGGAAGCACCACGGCGGCGCGCGAAAGCACCGGCAGAGAGGCGAGCAGCCAAAGCGGCGGACGCAAGGACAAAAGCTGCCAAAAGACGGTCAGCACCACGAAGCCCATCCCGAAGGCGAAGGCGCCCATGTGGACGTCCTTGAGGATGACGAGTCGCCGCGCCGGCGGCACCGGGGCAAGGAGGGCGTCGGAGCAGTCGAGCAGGCCATCGAGGTGCAGAAAGCCGGTGGCAAGGAACGTGGCGGCAAGCAGGAGCGAACCTTCTACGCCAGCGGGAAGGCCCAGCCGACGGCAGCCCCAGGCCAAGAGGGCCGAGAGGCCTCCGAGCAGGAGCCCCACCAGCGGATAGAGGCGGCGCGAACGACGGAAGTCCTCGCCCGAGACGACGCCGACGTCGGGGGTCGGCAAGGCGGTGAGAAAGCCCACCGCCAGCCACCACGACTTCACAGCGAGATGCCGAACTCGCTGAAGGTGCGCATGCCTGACAAAATCTGGGCAGCCGCTCGCAGCACCGGAAAAGCAAGCACTGCGCCGGTGCCTTCGCCCAAGCGCATGCCGATGCGAAAGATGGGCTCGAGCCCCAGCTCCTTGAGCTGCCAGGCGTGGCCCGGCTCGGCCGACTGGTGGGAGCCGAACAGATAATCTTTCACGGCCGGATCGATGCGCGCGGCGGCCAGCACCCCGGACGTCACCGGATAGCCGTCGGCCACCACCGGAAGGCCCAGGGCGGCGCCTTCCAGGTAGACGCCGGCGATAGCGGCGATCTCGCAGCTGCCGAGGTGGGCCAGCACATCCACCGGATCGGCGGCCTGCAAGTCGCCCAAGGCGAGGCGCGCGCGGGCGACAGAAAGCGTCACCGTCTCACGCTTCTTGGCAAGCGACTCGTCAGAAAGGCCCGAACCACGACCGGTGACAATTTCTGGATCAAGGCCGAGATAGGCGCAGGTGAGAGTGGCAGCGGGGGTGGTGTTGCCAATGCCCATGTCGCCGGCGGCAAGCACCGTGGCGCCGTTCTTTGCGGCGCGACGGGCACCCTCGCGGCCCAGCTCGATGGCGGCAAGCGTCTGCTCGCGCGTCATGGCCGGCTCGCGGGCGATGTTCCCGGCGCCGTTTCGCACCCGCGGAGCGATCAGGCGCGGGTGTTCAGGAAGAACATCGCCGTCGATGCCGGCATCCACTACCCACACGTCGGCGTCCGAGGTCTTGGCGATCTGGTTGATGGAAGCTCCATCGTCCAGGAAGTTCTTGGCCTGCAGAAGGGTGATGCCGGGAGGGTAGTTCGAGACGCCTTCAGCAAGCACGTGGTGGTCGCCGCAGCACACCACCACGGCGCCCTTGCCCACGACGGGGCGGTCGGTGCCCTGGATAGCACCGAGCTTGTTGCCGATGGGCTCCAGGAGCCCGAGCGATCCGGGAATTTTGAGCAGATCAAGCTGGCGCGCCGTCACGGCAGCGTAGGCCTCTTGGGGAACAGGGCGGATGGACATTTTCTGTCTTCTTTCAGGTGAGGGAAGGTTTGACGGGGAGGGCACGCCCGGAGACGCAAAGCCAGCCTTCGCTCGCCTCCTCCATGAGCCGCTGGTTGGCCCAGCCGAGCTGGTCGCGATAGTCGCGCGACAGGGCGTTTTCGGGCACGATGCCCCAGCCCACCTCGTTTGTCACGACGACAAGGTCTTTGCCGGTTTCGCGCCAGGCCAGGAGCAGATCCTCGACCCCAGCCTTGACGGAATCGGCTCCGCCGGCAAGCAGGCGGTTGGTGACAAAAAGCGTCAGGCAATCCAAGACGCAGGTCTTGTGCTTGGCGCTCCGCAACGCGGCGGCGGCATCGCGCGGGCACTCGATGGTCTCCCAGCCAAGCGCGGCGCGCTCGGCCCGGTGGTTCTCGATGCGCAGCCGCATCTCGTCGTCCAGCCCCTCGGCGGTGGCCAGGAAGGAGACCTCGCCCTTTCCCCAGGCGTTTGCTGTCTTCAGGGCCCGCGAACTCTTGCCAGAGCGCACCCCGCCGGTGAGGAGGCACAGGCGTCCGAGCTTCTTGCGCAAGCTCCAGTCGATGCGGGTGACGGAGCCGTTTTCCAGGTGGGTCGGCCCCTCGCCGCACTCGTGCAGGAGCGAGCGCACCACCCCGCCGTGGGTGAAGACGAGGTGGCGGCCCTCGGGGAGCGTCTCGACAAATTCCGTCACGCGACGGGTGAGGTCAGCGGTGGCCTCGCCGCCGGGGGCGCGGAAGCCCTCGTAGGCCATCAGGTCGTCGCGGGTGAGGCCGTCGAGCTGGTCCCAGGTGAGGCCCTCGCAGCCGCCGAAGTCGAGCTCGCGCAGCCGGCGCTCGGGATAGGCCCTCAAGAAGCCCGCAAGCTGGGCAGTGCGGCGCGCCCGCGCGAGATCGGAGCTCCACACCGAATCAAAATGGAGATCGGACAATTTCCGTCCGACCTCCAAGGCTTGCGCCTCCCCCTGGGCGTTGAGGGGGATGTCGGCGTGCCCCTGGATCTTTCCCGAGGCGTTCCAATCTGTAGTGCCGTGGCGCACCAGCCAAAGTTCGCGCATCACTGCACGATAGCAAGCGCCGCGGGCGGATAAGCCGTCTTGACGGAGGAAATCGCGGCGCCAGTGGAGCCGTCCAGCTTCCAGACAGCCTGCTTGTCGCCCGCAGCGCGATCGGACACCCAGAGGTAGGAGCCGTCGGTGGCAAGCGTATTTGCAGCCGCAAGACCGGCAACGGCGGCACCTTGCAAGCCCTCGGAGGAAACGGGAACCACCTTGGTGGTCGTGAAGGCGTCGGTATAGACAATGGCCCAGAGGTTTCCGGCCACAGCCACGAGATCAGCGGGCTTTCCGATAGCCACAGCGGAGAGACGCTTGGTCCAGGCACCCGTGGCGGCATTGAAGAGATCGAAGCCGCCATCGGCAGTCGCCGTATCCCATGTTCCGTGCGAGGCCACGTAGACATTGCTTCCCACCGCAGCGATTGCCTGTGGATCCTTGGCGGCTAGGGAAATGCCGCGTGGAGCTGTGGCAACGCCCGTGTCGGCGACGATCACCATCCCGGAATCGTAGGAGTAGTCGGCGAACATCCTCTGCGCAAGGATCCAGAGCTTGCCACCGATGAAGGCGGCTTTGGCAGGGTTCACAACCCCTTCCTTGTTGGCGCTTTTCGAGAGATCGAGGCTCCCAATGGAGTCGCCCTTGGAGGCGCCAAGCACCAAGAGGCTGTTGCAGTTCCAGCGCACTACGTAGAGCTTGTTGCCAACCTTGAGCACCTGATAGGGGTTGCTAGCGGCACCTACGTTGACATCGAACTGGATCGCACTGTTCTTCCAGGCCTGGAGCTCTCCAGTCTTCTGGTTGATGATGTAGAGCACGCCGTCAGCGGAGCTCAAGGCGAGCCCTCCACCGCTAGGGGTGTTGGCGAAGTCCTTGAAGGGCGCGGCGGCCCCGCTTTCTACGGACTGTACGGCATAGTTGCTGTAGTCCGTAGCGACGGCGTACACTTTGGTTTCATTGCCAGAATCTGTCGAATTGGTCGAATTATCATCGGAGCCAAAGCAGCCCCCCAGGAGCGACACGCCCCCCAGCAAGGCTAGGTGGTGAATTTTCAGTTTCATGATGGATCCTTGGTTGATTTTCTGAGGTTGAATTCCAATTGTGCGCGCCAGGAGCGCCCCGAAAGAGGGGCGTCGGCCCATTCCTCGAAGCGCACGTCGGTGAGATTCTCGCAGGCAAGCGCAAGGCTCACTTGGCCCCATGCGAAGCGCACTCGGAGGTCATGCAGCACTCTTCCCGGCACCGTCTCACCCGGCGTATTGAGCGGGCTCTTCCACGACATTCCTTGGGCTTCCAGGACGTACTCCCCAGAGAGCCCACGCCACGTCGGAGTTCCGGCCGTCATCGAGCATTTCCAATGCGGGATGCGCTCCATCTCGTGACCGCGCACCGCCGCGTACGCGGAATTGAGCCAGGTGCGTTCGAGGGTCCCTTGCAGCCGCAATCGCCCGAAGCGCCCGTTCAAGGAGGCGTCGCCGTCCATCCCGACAGCCGTGTAGCCAGAATCGTTATAGTAGCGCGAAGCCGGCGAAGAGCCCAGTATCTGACGCCGGATGGGGTCCTGGTAAAGGCCTATCCAGGGCGTCGCGCCGAAGCTCCAGACATCTCCCGAAAGCCGCCCGCCGAGCTCTGCGGTCCAGCTTTGTTCAGGCCGCAGCGCAAGGTTCTGGAAGGTGAGCCCGTTGTCGCCGTAGATCTCGAAGAAGTCGGGCACCCGCGTCGAGCGGGACCCGCCAAGCCAGGCCTGCCAAAATTTGTCACGTCCCTGCGTCCACAGCCGCGCCCGGGCCTCCCAGGAGCCGCGCCAACTGGAGCTATCGGCACTCTTTGCGATTCCCATCATGGAGGAGTTGGCGAAGTCGCGCTCGTCGCGCGCCAATCCCCAGGAAACCAGCGCCGAAGCTCCCTTGGTCGCAGCTTCGTCCTCCCCTTTCCAGCCGAGCTCCAAGGTCCCCTTCTGGCGCGTAGCGTCCGGCGAGAGGTGGACCTGCTTGGGCGTCTCGGTGGTCCAATGGCTTCCTTCCAGATCAATGCCAAGATGAATCCACGGATCGAACCACCCCTGCGAATGGCCAACGATGCCGAAACCTCCGGAAGCATTCCAGCCCAGCTCCTCGGCTTCGCGGTTGGAACGATAATCGACGGTCCCGGCGCTGTCAGTCCAACGGCTGTGGCGCAGCCGTCCCGCGAGATCCCACGGCAAGTCCCAGCGATCCTCACCGCGCGAGGCAAGCGAGAACTGGGCGGACTGGCGAACGTAGCGCGCCACCGGGTCCTCGAGGTAAAGTCCGCTGATCCCTTTGTCCGAGCCTTCGCCGCGCAAGTCCGCCGAGATGCGGTCGGTCGGGCGCCAGGAGAGGACGCCGCCCCAGGACTCGTAGTCGTTGTTCTTGAGGCGGATAACGGTGTCATCCGCAGTGTTGTAGGGAGTGCCGCGATCCCAATTGATCGGCCAATTATTGTCAGCCCTTTGGATCCAGCCGCTGGCGCTCCAGACTCCCGCGGAGTCGCCCCACCAGGCGTTCAGTTTCCTTTCGCCAAAGCTCCCCACGGTCCCCGATGCGCCCAGTTGCGACCAGGCGTGACGGGACACCAGGCGAATCTCGGGATGTCCTTCCGAGCCAGCACTCCCGCTCTGCAGGACCTCCACGCGCTCCAGGCCTTCGGTGGCGATGTTCCCCAGATCGACCGTGGATCCGTCGCTTCCCCCTAAGGAGACGCCGTCCAGCGTCACCCGCACTTGGCTCGAAGGGCACTCGCGCAGCCGCACCTCGGCGTAGCCTCCAAGCCCCCCCGTGCGCTGCACTTCCACGCCCGGAATTCGTTCCAGCAGGTCGACAAGATTTGTCCCTTGGGAAAGCTCATCGCGTCCGAGCGTCCACTGCGTCCCAGAAACATCGCCCTTGCTCGAAACGACGGTGCGCTCTTCCAAGCGGATGGTCCGTCCCCTGTGCACAACAGGCTTTGCGACGGAATCCTGCGCCGAATCAGCCACCAGAGCAGGCGTCTCAGGAATCGGATCGGCAGCGGAGGCCAATGATCCCGCAAACACGCACAATGTCAGGCCTAGACAGGACATCCACCCACTCCAAGAGGTGCGATCGCAGCGGAGGCGTTTGCCTTCGCACTTTCGGTCCGTCTCCTGGCTCGGTGCCCTCCGCCGCCTTCCCGAGGAATCTCCCCAGTGGCTTTTTGACGAAAGTTGTCGTATTCCCGGCTTGGGATCGACACATCCTTACAGTGGCTGGTCCGCTGCCGATTTGCACGGCATTCCGCTGACCTGAAAGCGGGTACAAAGGTAGCTGGAGAGGCCCCGATGCGTCAACGCCGCCTCAGAACACTGCGCTAGCGCCCCTTCCAGCGCTGAGCCACCGTCTTCTCGTCGAGGCCCACGGCCGCCGAGACGGTTCCTCCCGCGCTGGAGCTCCAGCCCCCGCACAAGCGGATGCGTCCCACGTAGGGCACCAGGAAGTCAAGCCCGGCGACAGGCCCGGTCCGGAAGTCCTGCGGCCAGGAGGCATCCCATGCCGCCGCCGCCTCGGCTCCCGCCAAAGCCTGAAGCCCCCAGTAGAGGGACTGCCCCCAAAGGGCCACGGCATGCGGCTCCACCAGCGTCCAGCGCAGTTCGAGCGCGGAAAGATTTTCACTGCGGCCGCGCAGCTCTGCCGCCGGCAGGAAGCGTGCCGAATTGGCACCGCCCACCGTGAAGCCCCGCCAGGCATCCACGGTTCCCGTCTGCCATTCACAGAGGTTGGCGGCATGGATGCCAAAGCGCCTCGAAAGCGGCATCCAGGCGCGGGTGTCGCTGGTGAGCTGCCAGCCGTCGAGATCCCCGCCCAAGTTCCCGCCGATGCGCTCCACCAGAAGCTCCTGATAGAGCCCTTTGCTCGTGAGTCCGGTACGATCGCGTCCATCCCACTGCAAGCCAATCATGGCCGAAGGAATCCAGTCGCGCCGATTGGGCGAAACAGCGGCAGCGGCATTTTCTTCGCGCACCCAGGCAAATCCGGCGCCGCCTTCCAAGCGCAGCAGCCGGTCGGAAGGCCAGCGCAGCAGGAACTGGTTGCGCAGCGAGGTCTCGTGGCCGTCGTAGAAGGGCGCCTCGCGCTCGGAGCGATTGGTAAAGACATCCCAGCCCACGGGAAGCCCCGCCAGCCAGCTTCCGGTGGCCGCCAACTGCCATTCTGTGACGCCTCCAAAAAGCGCCAAAGCCTCTAGGTTGATGGCCTCCCCAAGGAAGTTGGGGCTTTTGAGCCCCGGCCCCAGCGAGAGCCCGTCGGCATCCGAAAGCCGTCCGTTGGGCACCGGCAGCACCCACGGCAGCTCCTTCACATGCCATGTGAGTGCGCCCGAATCCAATTGAGGGGTGATCTCGGCGAAGACGCCCAACCGCTCCAGGCGATCGGCGTCATCTGCCAGGGCGACAGAATCGGCCTCGGAGCCCGGGGCAAGACGCAGTTCCCGTCGCACCACAGCCTCGCGGGTGCGCGAGAGTCCTTCGATTCGTACGGCAGAAATTGTCACGGCCCAAGCAGGCAAGGCCCACAGGAGCGGAAGAAGGAGGATCCAACGCATCAGTGGGAAAGTAGCTGCAAAGCGCCGCCATCGGGCGCCCGGATCAATGAGCAGCGGAGACGCCGTCTCCAGTGCAGTTTGGTATATTCTCCTCCATGACTGGGACGATCACCACCACCGGACGAATTACCGGCCTCTATTGCGGAGGGGTTTCCTAGTCGTTCCGGCATTCGGCGTCGGACCACGGACCCGCTCCCGCAACCAGGGGGTGGGTTTTTGTTTGCCTGGCGCGGAGCGGATCAACAGCTAAACGGGGATCACATGCAGGTCGAACTTTTCGACACCACATTGCGCGACGGCAACCAGGCCCGCGGCCTTTCCTTCTCGCTGGAGGACAAGCTCGCGGTGGCGCGCCTCCTGGACGATTTTGGCATCCACGTCATCGAGGCCGGATGGCCCAATCCCACCAACCAGACCGACGTGCTCTTCTTCGAGCGCGCCCGCAGGATGGAATGGAAACAGGCTCGCCTGTGCGCCTTCGGAAGCACCCGTCGCCCTGGCGGCAAGGCTCGCGACGACAAAATGCTCGGGCACCTCCTGGATAGCCAGGCCCCGGTGGTGGCGCTCTTCGGCAAGACCTGGGATCTCCACGTGACGGACGTGCTGCGCACCAGCCTCTCCGAGAACCTCGACATGATCGCCGACTCGATCGGCTTCTTCAAGGAGGCCGGGCGCGAGGTGGTCTTCGACGCCGAACATTTCTTCGACGGCTACCTCGCCAATCCCGAGTACGCCCTGGCCACCCTGCGCGCCGCCCTTTCGGCCGGCGCTGACAGAATCTGTCTTTGCGACACCAACGGCGGCATGGCGCTGCCGTGGGAAGTGGAGCGCATCGTCGCCGAGGTGCTGCGGGAGTTTCCCGGAGCGCGCCTGGGAATCCACCCCCACAACGACTCGGGCACCGCGGTGGCCAACGCCCTTTCGGCGGTGCGGGCCGGGGCCACCCAGGTTCAGGGCACCGTCAACGGCTTCGGCGAACGCTGCGGCAACGTGAATCTGCTCACCGTGGCGGCCAGCCTGCAGCTCAAGATGGGCATCGAGACGGTCGGCGAAGCGGCCCTCAAGAAGCTGCGCCACCTCTCCCTTTCGGTCAGCGAGATCGCGAACCTCGCCCCCGACATCCGCGCCCCCTACGTAGGCGACGCCGCCTTCGCCCACAAGGGCGGGGCCCACATCGACGGCGTCCTCAAGGTGGCCCGGAGCTTCGAGCACATCGACCCGGCCCTGGTTGGCAACGAGCGCGAACTGATCGTCTCAGAACAAAGCGGCGGGAGCCTAGTGGCGGCGCGCCTGGCCGGCATCGCTTCCGACCTCGACAAGAAGGATCCGCGAGTCGCCGCGATCTTGAAGAGCGTCAAGGACCTGGAAAGCGATGGCTGGCACTTCGAAGTGGCCGAGGCCTCCTTCCAACTGCTGGCGGCCCGCCAACTGGGCCTTTTTCACAACCCCTTCGAGGTGAGGCACTACCGGGTCATTGACCAAATGGGGACGACACTTTCGGAGGCCACGCTCCAGATCGAGGTGGGCGAAGTGCTTGAGCACACTGCCGCCATGGGCGACGGCCCGGTGGGCGCCCTCGACGCGGCGCTGCGCAAGGCGGTGACGCATTTCTGGCCGATCCTCGAGAAGGTGCGGCTTTCGGACTACAAGGTGCGCGTCCTGGATGGCCGCGGCGGCACCGGAGCCAAGGTGCGAGTGCTGGTAGAAAGCACCGATGGAATCCGCACTTGGTCTACCCTGGGTGTTTCCAGCAACATCGTGGACGCCTCCTGGCAGGCATTGGTGGATAGCCTCTGTTGGCCGCTGATGCGCTCCCACCTGGGAAAAGCCCAGCAGCAAGAAGGCTAAGCGAGATGTTCCATCTTGGGAAAAGGAAGAACGCTATGAAGATCCATGCCATCGTTTGCGCCGCCGCATTTACTGCCGCCCTGTCAGCACAGGCGGGCGGCGTGGGGCACTGGACCTTCGGCGGGCGCGTCGGCGCCACTCAGGCAAGCGGCGCATTGCGTACCGAGGCCGCCTTGAACGCCGAATACGCCATTGCCAACCGCATGTCGTGGCGCACCGACGTGTCGTTTCTCTTCCTGGACGCCAGCGACCAAGGCAAATTTGACGTCACAGTGCCAACAAACCTGCTGTTCTGGCCGGCCGGTCGCGATGCCAAATTCCGTCCTTACCTCGGGCCAGGCGCCAACGCCACCTACACCCACGACGGAAACGCCACCTTTGGTGCCAATCTGCTGGGCGGGATCCAGGTCGTGAACACAAACAACACCACCTTCGGGATCGAAGGCAAATACCTCTTCCCAGACCTCGGTCGCGGCAACACCAAAGGACAGCTCTCCCTTTCTATGACGGGAGCCTTCCAGATCCAGAAGTAAGCGCTTCTGCTCAAGTCCCTAGATGTGGAACCACTCGACTGGCAACCGCCAAGCCAGCACCCACAGCACGCCCACGACAATCCACATCTTCACTTCCAGGGAACGTCGGCCCCAACCGTGCGCAGAACGGGTAACGAAGCTCAAAGCCGAGGTCCAGATCAGGCCAGCGCAAAGCACGGCACCGAGCACATAGGCAGGAGTCCAGTCGGGGGTGGAAGAGAAGATGCGGTAGAGGACGAAGGCCACCGTGAAAAGCATGGGAAGCAATGCGACCAAGGATGCTTTGCGGGCACCAATAGCAATAGGTAGCGTATTGGCACCCATGGCTTTGTCGCCAGGCATGTCTTCGATGTCCTTGTAGATCTCGCGAGCAAGCGTCAGGCTCGCAGCGCAGACGGTGAGGATGAGCACCTGGCGATTCCAGTCGCCGTTGAGAGATCCGAAGACCACCGTCATGGCGCAGATGCCGGCGATCACCAGATTGCCCTGCAGCGGACGCGCCTTCAAACGACGGTCGTAGAGGAAGAGCGCGATGCTCACCATCACGGCGATCTCCAAAGCCTTCACGTAAGCGTAGGCGGCGACCATGAGGCCGATGGCCAGGAACCATCCGGCGATGCGCAGAGCACCAATCTCGGAAAGAGCGCCTTGCACCAGTGGGCGATTGGGGCGATTGACACGATCTGTCTGCAAGTCGCAGAGGTCGTTGTAGGCGTTTCCAAAGGCCGCGATGCAGAAGACGGAAAGCGCCAGCAGGTACGGCTTGTCACGGTTCCATTCGGAACCAGCCGTCCAGGAGCCGGCTAGAGAGGTCGCTGCCGCCACGACGCAGTTGCCGAAGCGGATGAATCGCAAGGATGCCCAGAGTTTACCCACGTATGCAAAAGTACACCGTCGCAGTGGATCCTCGCAGAGTACGCATTCCAAGACCTTTGCCGAGAAGGACTTTGGGGACACAAAAGGCTACTGTATTCTTTTGGCAAAGAGGAGGTTTGTGATATGTGTTCTAAAGACATTGCTTTGATTGCCGTTGCCTTGGGAGGCTTGGCTACAGCAGCGACGGCAGGGGCCTGTGGAGATTCCCTGTACCTGCAATCCCTGACCAGGATCGACAAGACGTACCACATGAAGGGCACGACCATCGACAGCGCAACCGTCCAGCGCTCCATTCCATTGGATTCGCTGGTCCTGGCAGCTCCGGCTCCGGTTCCCTCGATGATCGGGCAGTCCGATACTTTCTATACGCTACTTGCCTTTGCGCCCAACTGCGGAACAGATTCTGTCAGCCAGGTCAGGCTCTTCCGCGTCGTCGATTCCTTCAGCAAGGACGGGATGGGGAACGTCAAGCGCCAGATCGTCGGTTCGGAACTATCACAGAGCTTGCGGGCCGCCGTCTATTCCGATGCGGGACGAATCCTTCCCACGGGCGAAACCGTTCTCTTTCAGCAGGCATGGTGGATCGGGCCCAAGGGCGCCTCGTCACCGACGTGGGAACCTGTGGTCCCTCAGGGAGGTTCGACAGCCATTGCCGCGACAAGCTTTGCCAACGCCTGGATCTATTCTGGCAATTCCGTGCAGACCTCCATGTTCTCGCCAGGAGTGGACTACACCGACAAGGGCGTTCAGATTTCCACTCAGAGGTATCGGAACTACCTCGTCGACACCCTGATCGCGAAAACAAGCCACGACTCCGCCGCAGTCGTGATCCGGGCCTACGAAAGCGTCTATGCCTTCACCCAGCAGTCGTACGTCCAGGGTGGAAGTACGGGAATCGCACAACATGCCGAAGCTCGCTCCACCGTATCGCTGCAGCGACTTGCCAATGGCTGGCGCTTGAGCACGACCACGACGGCTGTTGGTTTCGTGCGCGATTCGCAGGGGCGCCTCTTGCGCACCTTCCCGGCGGCCACCTCCTTCGATTGGGATGGCCATGCGCAAAATGGTCGGCCGGCGGCACGGGGCATCTACTTGGTGGGGTTCGAAGGGCAAGGGGCTAGAATCCTCGCGTTGCCCTAAGAGACGTCTTCCGCAAAGCGCCTTGGCTTCTAATGGCCACCCCGTACAAGGGGTGGCCTTTTCTCGTTCCATATGGTAGAGTGGAAGGCCTATAATGCCGTGAAGGAGAGCTGATGAATCTGCACATGACGAGAACCGGGGACTTGGCCATCCTGATCACCGAAGGCCGCATCGGCTGGAACAGCTCACGGCTTCTGGACAGTCGCGTTCGCGCCTTGGTCAAGGAGGGCGTGCATCATGTCGTCTTTCAGTTGAATGTCGACTTCCTTTCCAGCGGCGCCATCGGCGTGGTGGTCTACTACTTGCGCAGCCTCCAGAAGGTGGGAGGCGACATCTTTCTTGTCACGTCGAGCCCTTACGTGTACGAGCTGCTGGACTCCATCGGCTTTCTGAAGGTCTTTGCCGGCAAGGTCTTTGAATCCCTGGAAGAGATGCGCACAGCTCTGATCAAGCGCGGCATCGAAGTTCCTCCCATCCAGGCGCTCAACTTCGAAACCGTGGAATCGAGCATGGATTCGGTCGAATAGCCCTTAGGCCTCTGGATAGATCCCGCTGCCGCCGGCGGCGGCGGGGTTGTAGATTGATGACGATGTTGCGTATCGCCTTGATTCATCCCGAAATTCCGCAGAATACGGGCAATATCGCCCGCCTGTGCGTCGTGAACGATCTTCAACTGCATCTGGTCCATCCGCTGGGCTTCAAGATCGACGACCGTGCCCTGCGGCGCGCCGGCATGGATTACTGGAAGCATTTGGATCTTGTCGAGCATACCGATCTCGACGCGTTCCTGGCTCATACCAAGCTTGCCGGTGGCAAGTTGTGGTTCCTTTCCAGCCATGCCGAACAAAGTCTCTGGCAAGCCAAGTTTTCATCAGACGACTGGCTGGTGTTCGGCGCCGAATCCAGGGGGCTTCCGGAGCGATTGCACAACTTGGAACCGGAAGGTTGGATCACCCTTCCCATGCGAGGCGCCTTCGTGCGCAGCTTGAACCTGAGCTCCGCGGTCGCGGCAACCACCTACGAAGCGCTTCGCCAATGCACCTTCATTCAAGGACAACCATGAAAATCATTCCCATTCTCGCATTTCTTGCCACAGCAGCTCTTGCCTGGCAGAATCCCTCCGGCGGTCTTCGCGCTACTAACACCAGCGATATGCTCCTGAACAAGCGCGGCACCCGCTATTACAACGAAGCTTGGAGCTATCAGTTCCTTTTCACCAACGGTATGCAGGCCACGCTCAACTTCACCTACGCCAAGCTCGGCTTCAAGGATCCGGTGTGCGGCGCAGATCTGTCGCTGGCGAATTTCCAAGGCCACAACTACACGGTAGGCCGGGAATATCCCGAGGACCATTTCCATCAATCCGCCAACCCTTTCCGCATCCAGGTGCACGAAGACATCTGGATGGCAGGAATGCCGCCGGCGGCGCATCATGTGCGCTTCACGGCCCACAAGAACGAAGGCTTCTTCCTGGATCTCGAATTTTCCGGCATGAAGCACGGCGTGGTCTGGGGAGACGGTCGTTTCAGCTCCGGAGACGGCGACCTTTCCTCGGCCCTGACCATTCCCACCGCCAATGTGACTGGGCGCATCGCCGTCGGGCGCGACACCATCACCGTCCACGGTGTGGCCATGATGGAGCACCAGCGCCAAAGCCATCTCGCCTCAGACCTCGTGAGCAGCTCCTTGCACACCTTCGTCCCCGGCGCCAATCCCTTCTACGGCAATTGGACCAAGGAGAAAAATGGCGGCTGGAACGGCTTTGCTATCGAATGGGTCAACGGACAACCGATTCTACTTCCCGGTGCCAGTGCTGGCGTCGATGGACAGACGCCTCCGGTGACGGCCCAAATTGTTTCCGGCAACGGCTCGCGTGTGACCTTCGTCCGCAAGTCGCTCGCGCAGTCGGGCTCCATTCTCGACGGCATGGAAGGCTTTACGCGTTGGGTGGTGAAGAAGTTCGTCGGCAACGTCCACATGTACCGCGGCCGCGCTGCCGTGAACGGACACTCCGGCATCTATCAATTCTTGAAGGTCGGCAACTGATGGCCTTGCGCGAAGCCTATGTCCTGATTGTCGGGAGCGAAATCCTGGAAGGACGCCGACGGGACATCAATCTCTTCTTTCTGGCTCCGCGCCTGGCCCGCTTGGGCGTACCCGTCCACGAAATGCGCATCGTGCCCGATGTCCCTGGCGTGCTTCCGGCGGCTTTGCGCGAGTTGGCGGCCCCCGGGCGCCTTCTCATCACCACCGGCGGTCTTGGTCCCACTCGCGACGATCTGACGCGCAGCGAAGTGGCCGATGCCTTTGGAAAGTCCTTGGTGGAATCGCCCGAGGCCCGCAAACACCTGCAAGCTTGGTGCGATCGCACCGGACGCAAATTCGCCGACGCAGGACTCCTGCAACTGGAAGTCCCCGAAGGCACCCAGGCCTTGGACAACCCCCGCGGCACCGCTCTGGGAATGTGGCTTGAAGTAGAGCCAGACTGCGTGGTGGTCTCGCTTCCGGGCGTGCCCTCCGAGGTCGAGGCTATCTGGGGAGCGGGGCTAGAAAAGCGCCTGCAACAAGGGCGGCCGGTGGCGGCCACCTCGAAGTTCTTCACGGCAGGCCTTGGCGAAGGCGTCCAGGAAGAGCGCATGCGCGGCATGGAATGGCCCGCAGCCGTCGACTTCTGTTCGCTTCCGGGGGCGCCGGGCGTCGAGATCCAGCTGGAATGTCGCCTGGACGACGAGGCCGAGGCGGCGCGGCGCGTGGCGCGCGCCCAAAAGCTCCTGCTGCCGCTGTTGGAGCCGTACGTGATCCATCCGTTGGGCATGAACCCGGCCGAAGCGCTGGTGGCGACCCTGAAGGCAAAGGGCTGGCAAGTTTCCTTTGCCGAATCCTGCACCGCGGGCCTGGCTTCGGGGACTCTGGCCTCGGTGCCTGGCGCCTCCGAGGTGCTGGAAGGCTCCATCGTGACCTACGCCAACCGCATCAAGACAGATTTTGTCGAGGTCTCCCCCGAGATCCTGGCCACTCATGGGGCCGTGAGCGGCGAGACGGTCGAAGCCATGGCGCGCGGCGTGCGCAAGCTTTTTGGGGCCGACTTGGGCCTTGCCGTTTCCGGCGTGGCCGGCCCCGACGGCGGCACTCCCGAGAAGCCAGTGGGAACCGTGTGGCTGGGTGCCAGCCTTGGCGACCGCACCCTCTCGGAAAAACTCAGCCTGACCGGCTCACGCGACGAGATCCGCGCCCGCAGCGCCTGGCGCCTTCTGGTGATGGGACTGCGCCTGCTGCAGGCCTAAAGTGGACGAGCAGCGACGGCCGGTCGCGCTAACAGTCGCCGGCTCCGACCCTTCCGGGGGAGCCGGTCTGCAAGCCGACCTCAAGACCTTTCACCAGCATGGCATCTACGGTTGCGCGGCAGCGACACTGCTCACGGTGCAAAACACTGTGGGGGTCGAGGCCGTCCATCTAGTGGCTCCAGAAGTGGTGGCGGCGCAGGTGCGCTCGGTCCTCTCTGACCTGCCGGTGGCGGTACTCAAGACCGGCGCTCTCGGGAGCCTTGCCATTGCCCGAGCCTTGGCGGATGTCCTGCAAGGGCGAGCACTCCCTTGGGTGCTCGATCCGGTGATGGTCTCCACCAGCGGTCGAGCGCTGCTGGATCCAAAGGATGCTCTGGCGGTGGCTGACCTGCTCTTTCCCAAGGCAACTCTGATCACTCCCAATCTCGACGAAGCGTCGCTCTTACTCGGGCACCGCGTGGGCGGCGTCGAAAAGCTCCTGGAAGCGGCCCGCCAATTGCGGCAGCGGTGGGATTGCGCGGTGCTGCTCAAGGGCGGCCATCTGGAAGGTGAGCCTTGCGACGCCTTGGTGGCTGGCGATCTAGAACAGCTCTACCACGGACACCGCGTGGCAACGCGTCATTCCCACGGCACCGGCTGCGTGCTGGCCTCGGCCATCGCATCCCACTTGGCTTGGGGACGTCCTCTGGCCGAAGCTGTGGAGCGGGCCCGCACCTTTGTCGAGAAGGCCTTGACGACAGCTCCCGGACTTGGCAAAGGCCACGGCCCGATGGATCTCTTTACCGCGACTTAACGGCCGTCCAGGCTTCGTCGTAGAGACGGGTGCCACTGCCGGCATCGGTCAGGAACTGCATGCGCGCCATGGCCGCCGCATCGGGGTAGATGACGGGATTAGCCAGATCTTCCTTCTTGATGAAGGGAAGCGAGGCGCGGTTGGGCGTGGGGTAGCGCACGAAGTTCGCAAGCTGCGCCCCCTTCTTGGCGTCCAAGATGAAGTTCACGAAGGCGTGGGCGCCGCGAGGATTGGGAGCGCGCGCGGTCACCAGCATGTTGTCGAGCCACACCACCGAACCTTCGCGAGGGATGGCGTAGCGCAGCATGGTGTCGGCGTCGATGGCGGGAATGGCCTCGCCGTTGAAGACCACCGCTGCTTGCGCTTGGCGTCCAGCCACCTTGTTGCGACCTCCCACCGAGGCGTCGAACCCCAGGCAACCGTGGCTTGACTTCGAGCGTTGCAGCAACTGCGAAGCCTCGCGGATCTCCGCGGCCACGGCACTGTTGGGCGAATGCCCGCCGGCCTGGAGGGCCAAGGCCAGCATGGTGCGGCTTTCGTCCATGAGCACGAAGGGATGCAACCGAGGCGAATGCCCCAGCACCGCGCTCCAAGAGACGGAATCGACCGGAAGCTTTGAGTCGCGATAGAGGATGCCGGTGGTGCCCCACAGATAGGGGGCCGACCAGCGATTGCCCGGATCAAAGGGGGGCGAAGCAAACTTCGAATCGACGTTTCTCAGATTTGGCACCAGAGTGTGGTCCAGGGGTTGCAAAAGTCCAAGGCCAGCCAACTGCCGCACAATCACGTCCGAGGCCACCACCACGTCGTAGAGGGCGTCTCCGCCAGCCTGGAGCTTGGCGATCATCTCTTCTTGGGCCTCGTAGACTTCGATGCGCAGCGGCATGCCGGTCTCTCGCGAGAATTCGTCCACCATGGCGGGGTCGATGTATTCGGAATACATGAGCACCGTCACCGGTTTCTGACCGTGAGCCGCCACCGGCGTGTGGCGCGCTTCCCAACCGGCCCAGGCCACGCCTAGAAGGGCGATGCCCACCGCGGAGCCCACTCCCACAATGCCACGTCGCAGCCAACGAGCCAAGCGACCGCGATCATCGGCAAGCGAGCCGTGTACGGCAGCTCCCAATACGGCAAGCAGGGTGATACACAGGATGGTGGTAGAAAGCGCATGAACCACCGGCGTGACGCCGCGCCGCACCGAAGCGTAGATGTAAAGCGGAAGAGTGGCCGAGCCAGGCCCCGAGGTAAAGAAGCTGATCACGAAGTCGTCCAGCGACAGCGTGAAGGCAAGCAGCGCCCCGGCAACGATGGCCGAACCGATCTGCGGCAGGATCACGCGTCGCCAGCCGCCCCAGGTGGTGGCGTAGAGGTCGCGGGCAGCCTCCATCTGCTCGGGACCGATGGCGGCGAGCCGCGCCCGCACCACGAGCGTCACAAAGGAAAGCTGAAAGGTCACATGGCCAATCACCAACGTGAGGTAGCCGGGCTCGAAGAGCGGGGAGACCATCCTCAAGATGCCGAAGGCTCCCACCAGCGCCACCGCGAAAAGGATGTCGGGCGTGACCACCGGCAGCAGCAGCTCCGTTTCAAAAAGCCCTCGCATCCAGCGCGGCCACGGGGTGCGGTGCAGCCCGATGGCTAGGAGCGTCCCTAGCACAGTGGCCAGCACGGTGGAGATGGAAGCCACGAGTAGAGTGTTCCAGGTGGCTTCCAGGATGGGCTTGTCAGAAAGAAGACGCGCATACCACCCGAAGGTGAAGCCACCCCAGGTCTCGCCCACGCGGTTGTGATTGAACGATTGCACCGCCACCGCAAGGAGCGGCGCGAACAGCAAAATCATGCCACCCCAGGAAAGGGCGCGGACCCAGCTGGGCGTGCGAGCCTTCATGCTTGGCCTCCGGCAATGCGCGAACCCCAGCGAGAAAGTACCGCAAGCGATATAAGGCTCCCAAGCACCAGCACCAGGCCCGCCATGGCACCGAAGGGCCAGTCGCTCGCCATGCCGAACTGCTGCTGCACTAGGTTGCCGATCAGCATGACGCGGGCCCCGCCCAGGAGATCGGAGACCACGAACATCCCGAGCGACGGCACCGCCGTCATCACAAGCGACGCCACCAAGCCAGGAAGGATCTGCGGCAGAATGCCGTGACGAAAGGTGCGCAGACTTCCGGCGTAGAGGTCACGAGCAGCCTCCACTAGGCTCCAGTTGAGCCGTTCGGTGGACGCGTAGAGCGGAAGCACGGCAAAGGGCAGCATGCAGGAGACCATGCCGAGCTGCACCGCTAGGGCACCCGGGTAAAGTGAGGCGTCGGGGCCAACCATACCCAGGGCGCGCAAAAGGCGAAGTGGCGGCGACTGGCTTCCCAGAAGCAGCATCCAGGCGTAGGTGCGAATGACGAGATTGATGCAGGAAGGCGCGCTCACTAGCGCCAGGAGCACCAGCCGCGAGCGCTTGGGGCGGTCGGCGATCCAGAAGGCCATGGGAAGCCCAATCCCTAAGCAGAGCGCCGTGGTGAGTGCCGCGAAACCTGCCGAGCGAAGCAGGATGAGCAGGTTGTCGGACGACCAGCCGAAGAGACCAAAGCCCACAAAACGACGGAAATTGTCAAAAGAAAAGGCCCAGTCGACCGACCCGTAGGCGCCGCGCCGCGCGAAGGCAAGCACCGCCAGGGCCGCGCAGGGAAGCGCCAGAAAGGCGCCTAGCCAACCCAGAGCGGGAACCGAAAGGAAGAGACCGGCGCGCACCATCTTGCCGCGGGTGGTGGCCTTACCTTCGTGGATCTCCAGAAGTTTCCCGGCCATCAGTCGCGCAGCACCAGAAGATCATCCACCGGCATCTCCAGCCAGACCTGCTGTCCTTCTTTGTGGTACTGGTCAGGCTCCACGATCACCCGCAAGTCCTGGCTTCCGGCCTGCACCGAAAGTTCCCAGTGATCACCGCGGAAGAGCCGCTCCCCCACCACGCCGGGAACGCCGTTCACCGCGGGCGCCTCGGAACGCACTTCGATGTCTTCCGGACGAATGGCCAAGGTGCCCGAACTCCAGGCCGGAAGCTGTCCGACCCGCAAGGCGCCCAGATCAGTCGCAACCTCTAGAGTGCCTTCAGCGCGTGCCGAGATCAGATTGGCGCGCCCCAGGAACTGGGCCACGAAGCGCGACACTGGCCGCTCGTAAACAGTCTCGGCGGTGCCGTCCTGCTCGATGCGGCCTTCATTCATCACTAAAATCCGGTCCGAGACGGCAATCGCCTCATCCTGATCGTGGGTCACCAGGATGAAAGTGATGCCAGCCTCGTGCTGGATGCGGCGCAGCTCCATCTGCAGGTCGTGGCGCAGATGGGCGTCCAGGGCCGACATGGGTTCGTCTAAGAGCAGCACTTCGGGTTCGTTCACCAGGGCACGCGCCAGGGCGACGCGCTGGCGTTGGCCACCAGAAAGCTCTTGGGGATGGCGGGCGCTGAGGTCCTCGATCTTGGTCAGTTCAAGCATCTCCCCGACGCGGCGACAGATCTCGTCTTCGGAGCTCTTGCCCGAGCGCAGTCCGAAGGCCACGTTCTCAAAGACCGAAAGGTGCGGGAAGATGGCGTAGTTCTGGAAGACGGTGTTGACCGGCCTTCGGTGCGGTGGCAGCGCCAGGAGATCGAGCGTCCCCAGCCGGGCCGTCCCTTTGTCGGCGGTCTCAAAGCCCGCCAAGATGCGCAAGAAAGTGGTTTTGCCGCAACCCGAAGGCCCCAGCAAGGTCACGAACTGGCCGTCAGCGATATCTAAGGAAATGCCGTGCAGCACATCCTGCTCGCCAAAGCTCTTGGTCAGTCCTTCGACCTGCAGATCTCCGGATCCCTCTGCCACTTGTCCCATCGTTTGCCCTCCGAATTCCTAAAAAAGAAAATCGCAGAGGGATGGATCCATTTTGAAATGCGCTTGCGCGCTTTGTTCAGGGATTTGGCGGAGCAGGCAGCTTGTCAGCGTCGCGGATGACGGGAATCAGCAGAGCCAAATCGGTCATCGAAAGCAGGTCATTCATCTCTTCGCTGGGCGTGAGGATTAGCACTTGGCCGCCGCGACGCACCAATTTTTGCTGGGCCTCGAGGAGGATTCCTAAGACCGAACTGTCCAGGATCTCGATACCGCCCATCTCCAAGATGATCTGCCGCACGTCTTCACGGGCGCTGTCGTGGAAGAGATGTTCCTTGAGAACCTTGGAGGTGCGAAGGCTTGCGACACCGCCCAAATGGAAGGTGATCCGCCCCGGCTCTTCGCGGCGATCCAAAGTGAGTGCGTTCGCAAGGTCCATACCGTTCCATTTGCAAAGTACTTCGAGTCTCGGCATTTTGCCCACCGATCCTCGCATGCGAGTTCAGTCTAGAGAAAACACCGCCAGCTCTTCAACAGAAAAACCAAAGCAGACAAGATCGCCAAAGCGGCAAGGAGCTTGCGCAAAACGCCAGCGATGTTGCTTCCCAGGTTCGCTCCCCACAGCGAATTGGTTCCGGCCCACCCCAGGAAGATTCCCAGCAACTGCCGACGGGCCGCGCTTGCCGAGTCGGCGCTCACGAGCAGGGCAAAAACCAGGAACAAGGGAAGCCCGTGCTGCAGGATCAGGTTGCGCCCCTCAGAAAAGGAAAGGGCGGCGATGCCTTGGGCCTCGGCATCGAGAGGCTGATTGAGAAAAATCCAGCGCGCCTGCAGCAAGAGCAACACCGCCAGGCAGAAGAAGGAGACGAAGAGCAGCGAATAGCGATGGATCCAAGGGCTGATGGCAACACCCAGCAAGCCTCCGGTGGCACACACGGCAACCAAAGCGGCGGCTTGACCCAGCAAGAAGCCAGCGCTGCCGGGCGAACTGCGGCGCGGCGTCGTCGGACGTTCGAGATCTTGGCGCACGAGCCATCCCGGAAAAATCCAATAGAGAAGGAATCCGAAGACGACCTGGGTCAGGGAAAGCGACAAGAAAGATGTCATCAGGTACAATATGGCAAATGCGCTTCAGTTCGGCGCCGAGATCCGCGCGGAAAGAGCGAGAAGTTCGGCAGCGGGAAAAACGTAGCGGGTACGGCAAAAGTCGCAGAACACCTCAAGTTCCCCTTCGCGGCTGGCGGCTTCTTCCAATTCAGCGGTGCCCAGGGTGGCAAGCGAGGCGGCAGCGCGCTCCCGTGAACAGGGGCAGTGATGCTCGATTTTGGTCTCGGCCAAGATATCCCAGCGCCCGGGCGAAGCCGCCTCCAGGAACTGCTTCACCGGAACCGAAGGAGTCATGGCATCCACCGCCACCAGCGCCGTGGAGAGGATCTCCACCGGCGTGTTGGGGAAACCCCGCAGCAGAAACGCCTCGACGCGTTTTTGGGAGAGATCCACGAAACAGGAGATGTGCGCCGGCGACTGTTCCGAGATTTCGAGGTATTCGCGCAGCGCCCACAGCGCCGAGGCTTCGCGACTTTCCACCACGCTCTGGTAGATGATCCCTTGCGGTCCCATGCGCCGTACCGTGATGCGAAATCCCGAGTCTCGCCACGAACTCCCCGAAGGCATGGCGCGCACCAAGCCTTCGGTGGTGGCATCGGCATGCCAAGCGTGCCCGTCATGTTCCACTTGCAGCGAAAGCGTCTGGTGCGACTTGAGGTCCTGGGCAAAGAGCAGGGCGCCAAGCAGCGTCTGGAAGAAAGGCTCCACATCTTCGGGCGCGATTCCGTGCAGGCCGCGCAAGTGCTCCGCCACGTCTCCGGCTTCCACCAGGGAAGCCCGCAATTCATCCTTGCCGTCGATCCAGCGTACGATCCTATCCATCCGGGGCAACATACAATTGGATGTTGTCTTTTATGGATCTGCGATTTGAACCTCTGCACGTGGCCTCGGGCGAATTTCACATGCGTCATGAAGAGGCTTTGCTCGACGCCATGGAAGCCTCGTTGCGGGCTGGCCGCCGCGACGAAGCCGCACTTCCGGTGCTGCGCTTCTACACCTGGGAGGTCCCGACGCTTACGCTGGGGCGCAGTCAGACTCCCGAAGTGGCACTTGGACCCCGTTGGCAGGAATGGTCGCAAGCTCCGGGAGCGGATCCACGAGGACCTGGAGCCATCGTGAAACGCCCGACCGGAGGGCGGGCCGTGTGGCATGAGGAGGAACTCACCTATGGAGTTCTGTTACCTCTTTCGCATCCTCTTTTTCAAGAGGGACGGCCTGGGCCTGAGGAGATGTTGGGGGAATGGTTGTTGGCCGGAGCACGCCAGGCCGGAGTGCGCGATCTCGCCATCGAGCGCGGCAAGCTTGGACGCGACCCTTTGGGGGTTGGGGCGGCACCCTGCTTTGCCTCCACGGCACGGCACGAACTGACGTGGCATGGCAAGAAATGGGTCGGCTCGGCGCGCCGACTTACCACCCACGCACTCTTGCAACACGGCTCCATCCGACTTGGCCCTTCTGGAGACCGCCTGCAGGAGTGGTTGACGGGAGAGCCTGTTTTTGACGATCGCCCGTGGCAGGAGCTGCCGAGCCCGGAGATTTTGGCCAAGTCCTTGGAAGCAGACTTTCGGGCGCGTTTGGCGGCCTGCCAAGATTCCCAACTTCTGGCATGACATCCACTTGCGGTGGACGGATTTGATCTTTGCCCCTTGTCTTCACAGCAGGAAATGCTAAATTTGCCAGCCTTTCAAATCATTCGAGGAATCTCATGGCAACAGTCATTCGTTTACAGCGCGGAGGCCGGAAGAATCTGGACTTCTACCGTATCATGGTCGCCGACTCGGCGCAGAAGCGCGATGGCCGCTTCCTGGAAGAAATTGGTCATTACGACCCCAAGCCGTCGCCGGCGCTGATCGTCCTCAAGGAGGAGCGCGCTCTGGAATGGCTGTCCAAGGGCGCCACTCCCAGCTTCACCGTGAAGTCCATCCTGCGTCGCCAAGGCACGCTTGCCAAGTTCGACGCCGCCAAGGCTGGCAAGGATCCGGCCACTGTGCAGGTCACTCCGCGCGCCGAGAAGGCCAAGAAGCCGACCATCTCGCGCAAGGCCAAGGCCAAGGCCGAAGCCGCTGCTGCTTAATTCTGTCCTTCCCGAGGGCTTCACGGCGATCGGTCGCCTGGTGCGAGCCCATGGGGTCCAAGGAGATGTGAAAGTCGAGTCCTTGACCTGGGTCAAGGACCGTTTTTTGCGTTTGGGGGAAGTTTGGCTCTGCCGGGCCGGAGGTCAGCAGAAGTTCGCCATCCTTGCCGCGCGAAAGATGGGAACCGAATGGCTCTTGCGCCTGGGGGGCATTGAATCGCCCGAGGCCGCCAAGCTGTGGCACGGGGCGTTTTTGTGCGTTCCCGACGACGCGGTGGTGCGTCCCGAAGGGGGCTGGATCGCGGCCGACCTGCCCGCCATGCGGGTGGTGGATGAATCCGGTGAGGAGCTCGGCACGGGCGTCTCGCTGGAGGAGCTTCCCGCCGGCGACGCTATTTTGTGCCGTTCCAAGGACGGTCACGAAATTTTCCTGCCGCTGGTCGGCGACTTTCGCTGCGAGGTCGATGCCGCGGCCAAGGTGATCCGGGCTTCGCGCGAACTGTGGGACGCCCTGCTTCCCTAAATTGACAGTTTCCGTCCACGCCGCCAGGGACTAACTTGTGAAAATGTCCACCGAGAACGAATCCGGACAGATTCCGCGCCTCCTGCACTTTCTCTGGGACGGACAAGGCTTCCGCCCCCCCTATGCGGCGGCAGTGGAGAGCGCGCGCCGGCACCATCCCGATTGGGAGATTTTGCTGCACAGCGGCGACGCACCTCGCGGCAATTCCTGGTGGGATGGGCTTTCCGGCATTGCTCGCGTTTGTCCGCTGCCCCCCGAGGCTGCTTCTGAAGGCCTGCCCATCGCGGCCAAGGACTTCCTGGCCTGCTACCGTCGCGTCAACTATCCGGCGGGGCGATCCAACCTGCTGCGCCTGGCGGTGCTCTGGAAGCTTGGTGGCGTCTATCTCGACCTGGACACCGTCTGCCTGAATCCTCTGGACGACCTGCGCTCCCAAGGCGCCTTCGTGGGGGAAGAGGTGGTGTGGCGGCACGACAACGAACGGGTAGAAGGCGGCTTTCAGCCGAAGATGTGCATCTCGGCCACGGCATTCGGGATTTCCTGGTTGGCGGCCCGCCTGGGGCTCTGGCCCTCGGAATGCCGTATCGAGCGGAACCTGCGCCGTCTGTGGGGAAACGCCGAACTCAACAACGCCGTGATCGGCGCTCGTGCCGGTCATCCTTGGGTCAAGCTGCTCTTGGAAATGGCTCTGGAGGCAGATCCCACGGTGCGTTTCAGCCTCGGGCCAGCGCTCTTCAATCGGGCCTGGAGGCGCGCTCAGGAAACTGGCGTCGAACTTCCGGTGCGCCATGCCCCGGCGTCTTTCTATCCGTTTCCGCCTAGTCAAACGGTGCGCTTTTTCGGCGCTTGCCGCCGCGACGTGCTGCCCGAAGGCGTGAAAATTCTCCACTGGTGCTCGTCCAACCACCGCAAGGACATGCCCAACCTGACGCAGGATTGGGCGCGTCGTCACGTCGGCCGCTCCTTCTGGGCGGACGGCGTCGCGCAGATCTAGACCAGTTCAGCCACCAAGTCGGGGTGGATCCGCGAACGGAAGACGTACTCGATAAAGGAGAGCGTTCCCGAAGCGGCGCTGGGACAAGAGCCGCAGGCGCCCTCGTAGGCGATGCGCGCCACCCGACCGAGGAGCTCGACCAGCACCAGACCACCGCCGTCGGCCGCGAGGCCCGGACGCACAAACTGGTCTAACACGTCGTTGACGTATTCAAACTGCAGCGATTCGGGCTTCGTGAAGAAGTCGGGATCAGCCTTGTAGGTAGACTCGTCGAAGTCGTCGTGGGACACGGCAGGAGTTGGCCGTGGCGCAGCCGGACGCGGCGCCACTACCGAATCTTCGGCGGCGTCAATGACCTGGACGGCTTGCGCAGCCACAGCGGGCCATTCGGCGTAAGGGTCTTTGGTGAGCGTGATCACGTTCGATACGAAAAAGAGCGAGAGCACGCCCTCAATGGCAAGCAACGAGGTCGCCAGCGGCAGATCCGGCGTTTCGCCCGCACGCCAGGAACGCGATCCGGTAGAAAGGATCTGTTGTTCCAAGACGAACTTCATGGCGTCTGGATTGGGCGTCGGATCCTGATGTAGCACCTTCATGGAAGCAGTCCTCCTGAAAGCCCAAGATACAACGCCGGAAAGGCCTTGATCAGGCCTCCTTAACCAAAGCTTCCAGATAGGCGCGATAGGAAGACTTTGGCATGTTGGCCAAAAGGGCTTCGAACTGCGCCGGTGTCAGCCATCCGGCATGGAAAGCCACTTCTTCAGGACAGCAGACCTTCATGCCTTGGCGGGCCTCGATGGTCTGAATGAACTGGCCGGCCTCCAGGAGGCTCTGCGTCGTCCCGGTGTCGAGCCAGGCGATGCCGCGGCCGAGCTTCTCCACCCGGAGCGTTCCTTCGGCGAGGTACGTGGCATTGAGATCAGTGATCTCAAGCTCACCGCGGGGCGAGGGTTTCTGAACTTTGACGCGGGAGACCACGGTGTTGTCGTAGACGTAGAGCCCCGGCACGGCGTAGCGGCTCTTGGGGGCGGTGGGCTTCTCTTCCAGCGAGAGGACTTTGCCGGATTCGTCGAACTCCACCACGCCGTAGCGCTCGGGGTCGGTCACAGGGTAACCCCAGACGCGGGCGCCGCTCTGGAAGTCGCGCACCGCTTCGGCGAGGCCCATGCGCCCGTAGAAGAGGTTGTCGCCCAGGATCAGGGTGACGTTGTCGTTCCCGATGAAGGATTCGCCCAGCAGGAAGGCCTGGGCCAAGCCGTCCGGCGAGGGCTGTACGACGTATTCAAAGTGGACTCCCCATTGGGAGCCGTCGCCCAACAGGTCGCGAAAGCGCGGCGTGTCCTGAGGGGTGGAGATAAGCAGGATCTCGCGGATACCGGCCATCATCAAGGTGGCGACCGGGTAATAGATCATCGGCTTGTCGTAGATGGGCTGCAACTGCTTGCTGGCCACCTTCGAGAGGGGATAGAGACGGGTGCCGGAACCACCGGCGAGGACAATGCCCTTCATGATCTCGTTCCTTGCGTTAGAGAAATTAACGGCCCAGCTTGGCGTACTTCTTCTCGGTGGCTTCCTTGACCGGGCGCCACCAAGCCTCGTTGTTGCGGTACCACTCAATGGTAGCAGCAAGGCCGTCGCGGAAGTTCAGGTAGCGCGGGCTCCAGCCAAGCTTGCGGCGCAGGCGGCTAGAGTCGATAGCATAGCGCAGGTCGTGGCCGGGGCGATCCGAGACGTGCTCGTAGTCCTTGGGGTCGAAGCCCATCAATTCCAGGATCAGCTCGATGACGTCCTTGTTGTTCTTCTCGCCATTGGCGCCAATCAAGTACGTCTCGCCGATGACGCCCTTTTCCAGGATGGTGAGCACGGCGCGGTTGTGGTCCTCTACATGGATCCAGTCGCGCACGTTCTCGCCAGTGCCGTAGAGTTTGGGTTTCACGCCGTCGATCAAGTTGGTGATCTGGCGCGGGATGAACTTCTCCACGTGCTGGTAAGGGCCGTAGTTGTTGGAGCAGTTGGAGAGGGTCGCCTGCACCTTGAAAGAACGCACCCAGGCCCGCACCAAGAGGTCCGACCCCGCCTTGGTGGACGAGTAGGGACTGGAGGGATTGTAGGGCGTGTGTTCGGTGAACTTGGCCGGATCATCCAATTCCAGGTCGCCGTAGACTTCATCTGTAGAGATGTGGTGGTAGCGCTTGCCGTGCTTGCGCACCGCCTCCAAAAGCGTGTAGGTGCCGATCAAGTTGGTCTGCAAGAAAGGCGACGGGTCGTTCAGCGAGTTGTCGTTGTGGCTCTCGGCCGCGAAGTGGATCACAGCATCCACCTCGGAAACGAGCTTGTCCACCAGCTGCGCGTCGCAGATGTCGCCTTGCACGAAGCGGTAGTTGGGAAGGCTTTCCTCGGTGCGCAGGCTCTCGCGATTGCCCGCGTAGGTGAGCTTGTCGAGGTTGGTCACGTGCCAATCGGGCCGTTCCGAAAGGACGAGCTTGACGAAATTGGATCCAATAAATCCGCAGCAGCCAGTAACGAGGAGCTTCATGGCCTCAGAAAGTAATTCTGCCAAGTAGAACCTTGGCGCCTCTCGCGAGAAATCTTGTCCATCTCGCACGCTTGCCTATTGGGTTTTGCCCACACTCCTTGTACATTTGGCCCTTTCGGTGCCATACCCAAGTGGTAAGGGAACGGTCTGCAAAACCGTGATTCCCCGGTTCGAATCCGGGTGGCACCTCTTCGAGCACTTGCTCAACAAATGATGCCGAGTTTCATCCACAAAACCAGCCCAATGGCCCCCAGTGGCAACGGGAGACGTGTGTGGACCCTGGGCCTGCTGGTCTTCACCTTGTCGCTGTTGCCGTTCCTGAGCGGCTGCGATTGGAAGTTTGCCGAGAACGTGCGCAAAGGCACGGCCTTGGATCTTTCCGACTTTGGTGCCGAGGACGGCACGTGGCGGCTGCGTCGGGGCGATAGCGCCACCTGGAGCCAGCCTTGCGACACCAGCGGCGATTCCTGCCATCTGGAGATGCTCGTAGCCGGAGGCCACAGTGCCACCCTGCGGCGCAAGGTGCGCTGGGATGCCGAAGGCGACCCGATCCTCAAGTGGAGCTGGTCCTTGCCGACCAAGGTGGATTCCTTGCCGCCCAGCCGCGGTCAGGCCGGCCAGATCGACGCCATCGTGGCTTTGGACGTGACGCTAGCCTCCAGCTTTGGTTTTGAGAAGACGGTCCGCTACGTGTGGAGCGCTCGCCGCGATCGGGGCCGCACCTTGAGCGGAGACAACTGGCGCCCCAAGGCCTTGGTGCTACGCGATGCCCGCGACATGGGAAAGACCGTCACCGATTCCGTCAACGTCTGGGATGATTTCCGCAAGAGCTTTGGCTACACGCCGCGCCACTTGGCGCTGTCGGTAGCGGTAAGCGTGCGCAGCAATCGCCCCGGCAAGCCTGTGGCCGTGCGCTTCGGGCCCATTCTAGCCCTTCCGGAGGCCAAATGAGCGAATCGTCTTACGAAGGTCGGCAGGACCACATCCCGAATCTCGAGACGCCCGAGATCGAGTCTTGGGCTTTCCAGTTTCCCGGCTCCCGCACCGACATTGAGATCCAGGTGCCTGAGTTCACCTGCATTTGCCCGAAGACGGGACTCCCCGACTTCGCGAGCATTCTCATTCGCTATCGTCCCAAGAAGCTCTGCATCGAGCTCAAGAGCTTCAAGGAATACGTACTCTTCTTCCGTTCACTGGGGATCTTTCACGAGCATGTGGTAAATTTGGTGCTCCGAGATCTCGTGCGAACCTGCGATCCTGCCTGGATGGAGGTTCGCGGTATCTTCAACCCACGCGGCGGTATCCAGACCACAGCCGTCGCAACTTTCGGAGACGTACCATGACCACTTGGAACTTCAGTTCGGGCCCAGCCATCCTGCCCCGCCCCGTCATCGAGAAGGCCGCTGCCGCGGTCCTCGACTTCAAGGGAACGGGTATTAGCGTGCTGGAATGCTCCCACCGCTCCAAGCTCTACGTGCCGGTGGTCGAGTCGGCCGAGGCGCGCGTGCGTCGCCTGCTGAAGCTTACGGACGACTACGCGGTGCTCTTCCTGCAGGGCGGTGCCTCGCAGCAGTTCCCGATGATCCCCTGGAACCTCCTGGGCGAGAACGACGTTGCCGACTACATCGACACCGGCACGTGGTCCAGCAAGGCCATCAAGGAAGCCAAGCACTTCGCCAAGATCAACGTCATTGCCTCCACCAAGCAGGCGGACAAGACCTACCGTTCGATCCCGAAGTCCTTCCAGGTGACTCCCGAGGCCAAGTACCTCTACCTCACCTCGAACAACACCATCTTCGGCACCCAGTGGAAGAAATTCCCCGAGGTGGATCGTCCCTTGGTCGCTGACATGAGCTCCGACATCTGCTCGCGCGTCTTTGACGCCAGCAAGTTCGGCCTCATCTTCGCCGGCGCCCAGAAGAACCTGGGACCTTCCGGCGTCACCCTGGTGATCGTCCGCAAGGACCTCTTGGGCAAGACTGGCCGCACCATTCCGACCATGTTCGACTACACCACCCACATCGACAACGGCTCGATGTTCAACACCCCGCCGACCTTCGGCATCCTAGTGCTGGACTTTGTGCTCGAGTGGCTGGAAGAAAACGGCGGCATCGCGGCCATGGAGAAGAAGAACGTCGCCAAGGCAGCCAAGCTCTACGCCGAAATCGACCGCAACCCGCTGTTCAAGGGCACTGTGGATGTTGAAGACCGTTCCGACATGAACGTGTGCTTCATTCCGGTGAACAAGGAGCACGAGGAGCCCTTCAAGAAGTTCGGCCTGGAGAGCGGCTTCGTGGACTTCACGGGCCACCGCTCGGTGGGCGGCTTCCGCGCCTCCATCTACAACGCCATGCCCGAAGCCGGCATCGACGCCATGATCTCGGCCATGCAGACCTTCGAGAAGAAGTTCGCCTGATCTAGGCTCGGTACGATTCAAGGCCCGTCCCGGAGAACCGGGGCGGGTCTTTTTATTTTCCTCTGCGCGTCTTGCCCAAGTTCCCTATGTTGAAACCATGTTCAAGCGCGAATACCACTACGTCTGCCCCAATTGCGGTTACGAAGGACCAGCCCCCATCCAGGGACCCGGAAAGCTCCTGTGGGTGGTGCTTTTCGCGCTGGTGTGGAACGCTTGGCTCTTCCATCGCATTGGCCTAGAGTGGGAAGCCTTGGTCGCTTGCCTGGTGGCCCTGGTGTCGGGGTGGCTCGCCTTCAAGCTGCCGCGTTGGGTCGTCTGTCCGGCGTGCTCCTGGAAGCACCCCTTGGATCGCTTAGAACGCCAAAAGCGCGGCCTGTAGTCGCCAAATCTTGCGTCCTTGCGGTGTGGCTGTTTCTTCCCTCGGATCGGACGATCCATTTGTCTATATTGGCTAAAAAGATTTTGTGTCTCAATCTCTTGTGTGGTAGATTTTAAACGAAGAAACGCTGCAGGAGGATGCGATGGATAGAGGACGCAAGCCACGCAATCTGACCGACCTCGGACGAGGCGAAGAGGTCTGCGTGCGTTCTCTGGAAGGGCGCCCCGAGATCTGCGCCCGGCTGCAGGAATACGGCTTCACGCCAGGCTGTGCGGTACGGCTCTTCTCCAAGGCTCCTCTGGGCGGGCCGATGTCCTTTGACCTGCGCGGTGGGCGCGTGGCGCTGCGGCGCAACGATGCCGCGTGCATCCTGATCTGATGCCGACACTGGTCCTCGCCGGACAGGCAAACGGCGGCAAGACCAGTCTCTTCAATCTGCTCACGGGCTCGCACTTCAAGACGGTGAACTACCCCGGTGCCACCGTGGACTGCACCTTGGGGGCGCTTCGCGGTGCTCCTTGCGAAGCCAATGTGCTCGATACCCCGGGCATCCTTTCGCTGGTGCCCCGCAGCGAGGACGAGCGCGCCGCCGTGGAGGCCTTGCGAGATCCGTCGCTCCTGATTCCCGGTGCTTCTCATCCCGATCTAGTGGTGGCGGTGGTGGACATGAGCCAACCGCATCGTCCGCTGGTGCTGGTGCGCCAACTGCGCAAGGCCGGCTTCCCGATCGCGGTGGTGCTGACCATGCCCGACCTCGCCCGCCAGCGCGGTTGCTTCCTAGACCCCGTCCGCCTTTCCAGCGCCCTGAATCTTCCGGTGGCGGTGGTCAATGGCCGCACTGGAGAGGGCATGCCAGAGCTGTTGGAAACCATTGCCGGTGAACTTTCCAAACCGGCCCCGAAGCCTCCAGAGCTGCCTGCGTCAATTTCTGACACCGAGATTCAGGAGAGCTTCGCCTGGGCCGAAGCAGTGGTCGCCTACGCCCGCGCGGCGGTTTCCAAGACATCTTCGCATCATTTCGACCTTGACCGCATTTTACTCGATCCGTGGCTTGGCTTTGCAAGCTTCGCGCTGGTGATGGCGCTCTTCTTCTGGGCCATCTTCGCCTTGGCGTCACCGCTGCAGGAGGGTGTGGGGCGGCTCTTCGACATGCTCGCGGCCCTCGGGGCGGCGCGACTGCCCGCCGGACTTTTGGCTGACCTCGTGAACCAGGGCATTCTGCCGGGGTTCCAGGCGGTGCTAGTCTTCGTGCCGCAGATCGCCATTCTCTTCCTGCTTTTGGGAATTTTGGAAGACAGCGGCTATCTGGCGCGCGGGACGGTGGTGATGGATCGTCCGCTTTCCTTCATCGGCCTGAATGGCCGCTCCTTTGTGCCGTTGCTCTCGGGCTTTGCCTGCGCCATCCCCGCCATGATGGCAGCGCGCACCATCCCCGGCCGCAAGGAGCGCTTCCTGACCCTCTTGATCATCCCCCTGATGAACTGCTCGGCGCGGCTGCCAGTTTTTGGACTATTGCTCTCGCTACTTTTCCCGCACCAGGCATGGAAGTCCGGCCTTGCCATGACCGGCATCTACCTGGGAAGCGTGCTGCTGGGTGCCGTGGCCTCGGCAGCGCTTTCCCGCCTGCTTCCGATGTCGGCCACCAGCGCCGGTTTCCAGATTGAACTTCCCAGCTGGCGGCTGCCGATGTGGCGCACCGTACTCTCGTCCACCTGGGACCGCACCTGGGGCTACGTGGAGCGCGCCGGCGGGACGATTTTTGTCATATCGCTGCTTTTTTGGGGGCTCAGCCGCTTCCCCACTCCCGACCATTCGCTGATCCTGCGCGCTGGCCATGCCCTGGAGCCGCTGCTTTCGCCGATGGGCTGGGACTGGCGCATTGGAGTCGGCCTGGTGGCGGCCTTCGCAGCGCGCGAAGTCTTTGTCTCAGCGCTGGCGGTGGTGTTCGCCGTGCAGGGAGCTGCCGGAGGGCAGCTCCTCGATTCAATGCGTCACGCCGTTCTGGCCGGCACCGGAACGCCGCTGTTCACTACGGCAAGCGTCTTGGCGCTGGTGGCGTGGTTCATGGTCTCGATGCAATGCCTCTCCACCTTCGCGGTGTTCCGCAAGGAATGGGGCAGTTGGAAGGTCGCCATCGCCCAGCTCTTTGCCTATCTGGGCTTTGCCTGGGCCTTTTCCTGGGCCGTAGCCCAGGGCACCCGACTTCTCCTGGGAGCGTAAGCGGAGCCGAAGCTAGTGCTTCTTCTCTTTGGCCGACTTCTTGGCAGGCTTGTCGTCCTTATCGGACTTCTTGTCCTTGCCGGACTTTGCCTTGTCGTGGGACTTGGAGTCCTTCTTTTCCTTGAGCTGCGAGGCTTCGGGCTTATCGGCTTTTTTGACAGATTCCTTCTTGGCGGGCGCCTTGGGCTCGGGCTTTCGCTCTGGACAAGGCTTGGGAGCCGGGCAGACGGGACAATCAGCGCTGCTGCTTCCGACTTTTCCGGCCTCGGGATAACGGACGATCTGCGCCGCTCCCTCATGCAGGGACAAATCGCCGCGACGATCGATCAGGAACCACCACAGGGTCTTGCTCCATTCCATGAACCAGGTCTTGGCGGCTTCGCGATCCTTCCAGCCATTGCCAAAGCGAGTCCAGTTGGAGGCGACGGGAATGATGACAGGCTTTCCCTGAGCGACGGCGCGGAAGATCGTGGCAGCCCGGTGCGAATGGAAGTTGCTCGTGATCAGAAGTACCGTGTCGGCGCCCAAGGCGCGCAAGGCCGGAACCAGGGCGCGAGCCTCCTCCAAGGTGCTGGAAGACAAATGCCGCCCTTCCAGGAAGTGTTGCCGCTCCTCGGTAGAAAGAGGTTCTCCCGAAAGGATCACGCTGCTTATGAATGTGTTCGCCACCACCGGCGTTCCCGAGGTGACGATGCTATCGACGCGATGCTGCTTTAGGAGTTCAATGGCTCGGTCGGTGCGATCGACTTCGCCATTGCCTTCTCCGGCCAAGGTCACGGCCCAGCGGGCCCGCGCACCTGGGGTATCTTCCACCAGAGCCTGCCAGTGGGTGGCGGCCCATCCGAAAGCCGCCCCTGCGACAAAAAGCGGCACGAGGACAATGGCAGCCGCAATGAGGAGCGGCCAAAGAGGAAAGGAACGACGGCGACGCGCACGGCGCGGCGAAACCGGAATAGGACCCTGGATCGGCATATGGGAAACCTAGTCAGTTGAGCGGCTCCGCATGGGGAGCGTGCCATGGTTTAAAGCACATAGGTCGCTGCCGCTTGTGTGATGCCGGTGCGTCTGAGCCCGCCTCACCCCGCCCCTCCCTTCGATGAACTCAGGGCAAGTCGCGGGCACCCCTCTCCTGCGCACGGGCAAAGCGCCCTCACAGGAGAGGGGGCAGCATGGGACGCCGTTGCACAGCCCCCTTCTCCACCCGTTCCGGGGGGAGAAGGGATGGGGATGAGGGGGAAAGGTGGCATGAGGTCGAAACCGGCAAAAAGCGACCCGCCTTACGGCGGAAATGGTCAACGACTTCGGAGCCGTAGGACGGCCCCGGCCACCAGCCTGCCCGCTACGCAGTGCAGGCGGTGGTGCTAATTCCAATACTGTTCGATTTGTCGCTACTCATCTCTTCGAGACGCCCATTACATGGGCTCCTCAGGATGAACGGGAAATCGTATCTGAACAGTATTGACGCTAATTCTGGACACACCTGAGCGAGAAGCCGTCTGCCTTGTAGTTGTAGTAGCTGTCCACGCTGGCATTGGTGTAAGAGAAGTTCAGATACCAGGCATTGAACGCATCGTTCTCGGAGGACGACCAGAAGGGGGCATTGAGGCCGCGGGGGTTGGACGGCCCGGCGTTGCTGCGGTTGCCCGCCAGCAGAACATTGAATCCATAGTCATTCGTACCGTTATAATCAGTAACCGTTATTGTCGTGTCAATTTTATCGCCATTGGCAACCAACGTCCTTGTTGTATCGATACGCCATCCGCTGGTAGACTTCAGCTTCGTTCCAGCCGTCGATTCGCCCACATAAGCCGTCAGAATGGACCATTCCGGATCACTGGGGACGTGCCAACCACTGGGGCACACACCTTGCCGAGGGAGGCTTCCCCCCCATAAGACGGAGTTGAAACCCGGCGCCAACCCCATCGCTTCGGCCCAGGTATACAAGCGCCCGTACTTCGCGCAAGAATCTGCGCTGTTGTTGTAGCACGCCCCCACCGTATCGCTACTCTCCGTCGTATTCCGGTAATTCAGATTTTGTGCCATCCATTTCTGAGTGCCAATCGTCACATATCGGTACGTTTGACCATCGCGACTATCTGTAAAGCTCCCGCTTGGCCCCAGTGTCTTCATCATCCCTGTCGCCACGGCGCTATCCCCAAGGTGATTCTTAGCCACCAGCCGGTAGCTGTAATTCACCCCGGAATCGATGCCGGCTTGAGTGTATGCGGTCGCGGCACCGCTGTACAACTGCGAAAGGCCACTGGTGCCTCCAGAAAGGCTCCAAGTGATCGCTTCTTCAGAGGCGTTTGCAATCGAACCAGCCCAGGAAAAGATCAACGAACCGGTACCGCTCGTCCAAGAGGTCAAGTTGCTATCCACGCTGAGCGAAGTGATCGTCGGGGCATGAAGGAACGTCACCACAAAGGTGTCTGGCTTGGAGAAGTTTCCGAGGCTGTTGCGCACCTTCCATTGGACCGTCAGCGCACCACCTGCCGTGTCGGAGAGGCTGGCACTCGCCATACTGGAGCTGTCCCAAGTGCTACCATTGGTACTCCACAGATATTTTGTGACCGCGCTGAAACTGCCGTCCAAAGGACGCGCATTCAAGGGAACCACCAGCGCCTTGGAGGCCGACACGACCGTGCCGGAAACGGCTGTGAGAATGGGGCGATCCATCACGAACGTGACTGCAAAGCTGTCCGTCGTCGTCTTACCGAGATCATCGCGAGCGCCCCAAAGAATTTTCCGTGAACCTTCGCTTGTCGAGGCAATTCGCAGCGTTGGAGCCGTAACGGAACTGTCCCAGCCATTTCCCGTGGTATCGAACAAGTATTCCTTCACCGCACCATCCGAATCATGTGCAGACAATGCCACGGCAAACGCCTGACTGGTCAAAAGTGTCGTATCCCGCACATGCGTCAGAACAGGAGCAAGGTTCGTGAACGTCGCCGTGAAGCTGTCCACCGTCACCTTGCCCAGATCGTCGCGGGCCGACCAGTAGACCTTCTTCGCACCCTCAGCCATCGGTGACAACGCCACCGTACCCGTACTATCCGTCCAAACGCCATTGGTCGTACCCCAGAAAAGCTTCGAAATCGTGCCGTCAGAATCTGTCGCTGACAGCTTGATCGCAAGCGGTTTGTTCGCAGAAAGCGTCGTATCACGCACATGCGTCAGAACAGGGGCGAGATTTGTGAACGTCGCCGTGAAACTGTCCACCGTCACCTTGCCCAAGTCGTCACGGGCCGACCAGTAGACCTTCTTCGCGCCCTCAGCCATCGGTGACAATGCCACCGTGCCCGTACTATCCGTCCAAATGCCCTTGGTCGTACCCCAGAAAAGCTTCGAGACCGTGCCGTCAGAATCTGTCGCTGACAGTTTGATCGATAACGGCTTGTTGGCAGAAAGCGTCGTATCCCGCACATGCGTCAGCATAGGAGCAAGGTTCGTGAACGTCGCAGTGAAGCTGTCCACACTCACCTTTCCCAAGTCGTCACGGGCAGCCCAGTAGACCTTCTTCGCGCCCTCAGCCATCGGTGACAATGCCACCGTGCCCGTACTGTCCGTCCAAACACCCTTGGTCGTACCCCAGAAAAGCTTCGAAATCGTGCCGTCAGAATCTGTCGCTGACAGCTTGATCGCAAGCGGTTTGTTCGCAGAAAGCGTCGTATCCCGCACATGCGTCAGAACAGGGGCGAGATTTGTGAACGTCGCCGTGAAACTGTCCACCGTCACCTTGCCCAAGTCGTCACGAGCGGACCAGTAGACCTTCTTCGCGCCCTCAGCCATCGGTGACAGCGCCACCGTGCCCATACTATCCGTCCAAATGCCCTTGGTCGTACCCCAGAAAATCTTCGACACCACACCGTCAGAATCTGTCGCTGAAAGCCTGATCGTAAGCGCCTTATTGGCTGATAGTGCAGTATCCTTCACATGCGCCAGAACAGGCGGCTTATTGTACAGCTTCACGCGCACGGTGTCGGGAAGGCTCACGAGGCCAGTGCTGTCCACGGCGCGCACCACGATGACGTGTTGGCCTTCAGAAAGTCCCGACGTCGGGTGCCACGTCGTGTCCGTCGTACTGTCAGAAACGGTACCGTCCAGGGTCCAACGCAGGCGGACCACGCGGCTATTGGCCGAGCTGTCCCGCACCCGGATTCGCAGCGAAGAGGAGTCGCGGAAGGTGGTGTCGGCGGGTGTCGTGACAGAAACCGTCGGAAGATGATAGTTGGCGCCGGCGGCATCGCCCGGATTGTCCCGGACGATATTGTCTTCCACCTGGCAGGCAAAGAGTCCTAAAGTCATCGCAGCAACCAACCAAGGCAACCTCGATGTCTTCTTGGTGATTACGACGGGATCATGCATGGAATTCATGTCCGAATCCTTTCAAAACACGAAGGTCAGGCCGAAGCCCGCTGCCAAAAGTCCCGCCGCCACGTCCGCGATCACGGCACGTTGGAGGTTGGTGTGGTTGCGCGACACCGCGGAGTGGTAGCTTGCCACCAAGGCGTCATAGTCGTTGCCCACCGAGGCCGCCTGATAGGCTTTCTTGGCCTTGTCGGCATCGTCCGAAGCCGAGGCCGCCTGAATGTGGAAGTAGGTGGCTGTACCGGCGGCGACCGCCGTCGCAACGCCAGTGCCCCAGCGCCATTTGACCATGCGCGCATGGTGCTGCACGCGTGCCGCCGAATCCAACCAAGCCTTGGTGTGAACAAAGCCCAGAGTGCGCGACAGAGATTGTCCTGGCGTCACTTGAAAAGTCTCCTGCAACGGATCGTAGTCGCGCCCGGCATCCGCATGCAGTTGCCACGATCCCGCCGCTAACCAAAGCGAAGCTGGAAGAGACAAACGAAGAGAATCGCCGCCAGCGGGCTTGAGCACCAAGGAGGCCAGCAGCGCCGAACGGAAGGAAGCATGCGCGCCAGAAACGAACGTCGCGTTTGCCGTGGCCATCCCCTGAGCTGGCACCGTCACATCCACCGTCTGCGGGATGTGCGCACTGTCCAGGAACAACGTCAGCGCATGCTTGCCCATCGGGATGCGATCGGCACGCAACGGCGTCAAGCCAAGATTCTTCTGGTCATCCAGCTTCACCTGCGCTCCCGGAGGGGTGCTGTAAACTTTCAGGCTGCCCATGCCCGGTTCCAAATGCAGCGCCAGCCGTTGCACGTCGTCAGGGTGCAGCGTCACGTTTTCAGAGGCATAGAGATCTTCCAACCGCGCCTCGATGCGATGATCGCCCGTCGAGATCCCAGCAAAACTCTGTGGTGCCAGGCCTTTCTTTTCGCCGTCCACGAAGAGGATCGCCCCGGGCTTGTCGGCGGTCACGTAGAGATCCGCGCCACCCGGTCCGGTGGCACCTGCCAAGCGTTCGGCAAGGCGCGGCACGATGCGCGAAAGCAGCTCCTCGATGCGGCCATCGAAATCCTGGCTCACTGAGAAGAGCACCTCGCCCGTCTGCACGTCCAGAAGACGCGCCTGCAACGTGTACATGTCCCCAATCTTGCCCACCGAACCAGCCACCATGCGATCTACTGACAGAAGCTTTCCTACTTCCACAGCACACTCGGCTCCATCGCAAGCGCCCGACTGCTGGAAGGCCTGCTCCTTGAGGATCTGGTCCATCTGGCCGCGCTCCATCACCCGGAACTTTCCGGTGTTCAAAAGTTCGGCGCGCAGCCGCTCCGAGATGATGGCCGCATCCGAAGCATTCACCCCGTGCGCGGTGAGGTCGTTGACCGCCACATTGAGGATGTGCGTCCCCTTGGCCGCCGTGTCCGCAGGCAGTGCGGGCGGGCGTGAAGGCAGGCCTGCCGTCTGGGCCAGGGCAAGCCCGGAAAGCAACAGCAGAAACGTCGAAATGCGCCAATATCTGGGAGAGATGCCGTGCCACGTCGGGGCAGGGCCTTATGGAAAGCTAACGCTTGGAAGCAGGAGAACTTGTGAGCCAAATCACACTTTGGAGCCAAAACTCGAGGCTTTCTGGTGTTCCGGCCAAATATCGAAGCAATCTTGCCGTCAAATGACGGCAAGGAATTGCCACTGCCTGAGAGGAATCCCTTACGCTTACACATCGTCCCTCGTTTACGTTATGATAACGAATCCGCAGAGCGCAACCGCATCACGCACGAGGTCAGACATGTTTCGCAAATGGGTCACACCGCTCACGGCCGGCAGCTTCCTGCTGATGGGCATCACCGGAATCTTCATGTTCTTCAACATTCGTCCGGGGCTGGTCAGCCCTTTGCACGAATGGCTGGGGATACTCTTCGTCGCCAGTGTCCTGCTCCACCTATGGCTCAACTGGAAGCCAATGAAGGCGCATTGGCATCGTCCGCTGGGCAAGGCGCTTGTGCTCCTCTTTGCGGTACTGACAGCACTAGCGTTCGTGATCCCCTCTTTTGAGCACGAAGGCCCAGGCGGACCGCTCACCGGGCGCACCATCCACGTGGTCTTGCCCGCTCTGCTCAAGGCTCCTGTCGGGCAGCTTGCCGGAGTGGCTGGCATCACCCCAGCCGAAGCCCACCAGCGCTTGCAGGCCATTGGCCTCAAGGACACATCTGACACCACACCGCTCAGCAAAATGGCCCAAGCCGGCGGCATTTCTCCTGACAAGGCCTTGTTGGCAATCTTCGCATCGCCGCAGCAGCGCGATCGCGACTAGCATACCGCCCAGGAACTAGCTTCCTAGGCGGAATCGCCCTTATGCTCTGGATCGCCATCGCCTTCATTGCTATCAGAAGCAAAAGTTGCGATATGCCTTCAAGAGACGCGCCGTCAAGAAGCTGGACGGTTTCCGCTTTCTTCCATGCACAGAAGCCTTGATGGTCGGCACGACGGTTCGGCGGAACGCATCCAGAGGCGGGAGGCCGGTCCTGCTGGAACCCGCAGCATAGCCGTCATAGACCTGCTGAAGATCCTCACGCAGACGTTCCTCCGGATAGCCCGGTTTGGCCGCCTTGGCGGCAATGCCCCACAATTGGAAGAGAAGTTTTCCCATGTCCGCCTCGCCCGAGGATCTGTAGAATCCTTCAATGCGGCCGATTGCATCGGCTAGGGAGTGGAACGGGCTGTCGCCGCAGATCGCCTGCGTCAGGTGCGCAGAAACCTCGCAGTCGAAATTGATGTTCATGGCCGGAAGATCAATCTCGTCGGCCTTGTGCTTGGCCTCGTGAATCGCCGTTTCCACCGTCAAGTCGTCGGCAATCTGTTCCATATTTTTCTGAGCGAAGTCGCGGCGCAGAAGCGCCTGAAGAATCCGATTTCCCTCGTCGGACGTCATTCCAAGGCCCAAGCTTGTCCAGATGCGTTCGGAAGCAGGACTCTGGTAAGTCAAGCCGTTCCACGTCGGATTCTGTCCCGCAGTGTATTCCTGGGCAAGCTCGCGAACCTTGTCGGCCACGACGACGACGTAGTCCGTGGCCAAAGTGGAGTAACCAAACTCAGAGGCCAGAAAGCACGGGATGTTCCGTCTGACCTCGATCACGGAAAAGGAGCCGCCTTTCCACGCCAAAGGCGGCAGCAGCGTATCGGCCACGTCGAGGAGACATGCCTGCTGCGTCCTGTTCTCCACCTGGAATAGGACGCCGTGGTCGAGCAGTTGACGATTGAGCAGGTTCAAACTGTCGACGTGAAATGACCCGCCATCTCGATAATTTTCAATGGAGGTCACCACCGCCGCCAATCCGTTGGGGGATGCCATTCCGCCAAAGAGGCGCGCATAGCGCCGATGGACGGCCTGGCGAAGGTCTGAAGGCAGAGTGTTGCCGTGCACCACGCATTGCAGATAGGGAGAGAGCACGTCCACGACAAACCGCCGGCGCGTCCTTTCCTGATCGGACTCCCCAAGAGCAGACAGGGCTTCTCGGATCTGCAGTTCCACATCGACATCGACCTTGTCTCGGGTCTCCATCGTCTCCGCGTAGTCGATCACGTCCTTGCCTTCGGAGCAGGTCGTTCCGAAGTATTTCGTCAGGGTGTCAGCAAATTCTCCCTTGCCCTTGGTGAGGTCGATCACGGCGTGCTGGATCACCGTATACGCTATGGTCGGCGTTTTCTGGTGCGCCCGATCATCCGAGCATCCCCATAGCATTGGCAAAGCCAGAGCCGCACAAAGCCTGACGGCGCGGTCGGAAGACATATCGCTACAGCAGGTCGTCAACGTCCTTGAAGAGGGTCTTCCAAAGCTGCCGTTCACCTTCAGGCCCGTCCAGAACCCATACGTTTCCCTCGGAAAGATCCCGGTCTCCCGCATAGACCCTAGGAGTAGCGATGATCTGAACTTTTCCGCTATCCAGCTCGCTGATGCGGATGTCGTACCGCCGATAATAGCCGACGCCCTCATCTCCGTTGTAACCAGCCCGGATCAGCTTGCGATCGGTCTTGATGATTCCCTTTTCCTGGCTTTCGACGGCGATGTTGAAGCCGATGGACTGCAACGTGCCAGTTACGGCCTTGAATACCTTCTCCTTAGGAGCATGGACGACGTGCGTGCCGAACTGCTGTATTTCCTCGGGATGCATGGCGCTTCCCATGAACAATGCGCAGCCGATCGTGAGCAACGAAGTGGATGCAAGCAGCAATGCTGTCGCGAATCTGGACATCTCTACTTCCTTTCAACAATTTTCATGAGACAAGCCGTGACTCGGTGCGACAGAAAATCAGCACTCGCGAGCACGTCCCCCTTTTGTGCGATCAATGGGAGAGGGGATTGGAAGTTTAGAATCTAGCCCATTTCGCAACTCCACACAAGCCGCGCAATTTTGATCTTCATGCCTTACCGGCAACATTCTGTGCAACGCGCTAAGAATCCATGATCGGCGTGAAGCTCCTCTAGGAACTAGCTTCCTGGACGGAATCGCCTTATGCTCTGGATCGCCATCGCCTTCATTGCTTCCCTCTTTTCGGGAGGGCCAAGCACTCCGGAAGTGCGGATTGCGTCCGGCGGCTTTGTTCCCCGCTATCGCGACGCTATCGAAAAGCCCTTCGGAAAGTCCGAGGACGAGGAATCGCTCTTCCGCATTCGCGCCGGCATCATCATTGGAATGGCCGGGCTGGATGCCTCTGCCAAGATCTCGCTGCGACCCCGACTCTACCTCGCGGTTCTCGATTCGGAAGTGCGATTGGGAGCCGTCGAGTTCGATGCCACTGTTGAGAAGGATGGCAAGACCGTACTGCATAATCGCTACTGCGGCGCCGTCCCCTTCGCCTACCTGGAAGAGCCGCTGCGCTTCAACGGCTACTTCGACGCTCTGGGCGAAGCGGTCTACCAAAGCCTGACAGATTTCGGCCAGGACGCCGCCAGCGCCTTGGCCGGCACGCCGCGCGAGAAGCCGCGCAAAGCCTCCTGCCCCGAGCGCTTCGTGCCAGACAGCAACTTGGTCGAGGTGCGCGGGCGGACCGTCACCGCGCCGTCTCCGGAGGTCTTGACCGCCTGGTGGAAGATTCGGCACGCGCCTCGGGACTTTGCCGCTGTCGCCAAGGACTCCTCTATAGACACGGCTCGCATTGCCAAGATCTGTCGTTTCTGGTACCGCCAAGCCTGCCAGGGGCAGCTTGAGCCGGGGCGCATCGTCTTCCTCTTTCCCTGCGGCCTGGAGCGCGTCCCCGTCTGGAAGACAGAAATTGTCGGCGCCAACCTCACCTGCTACTGGCGCCTCATCTACGACACGAAAAGCGGGCATTTCATCCAGTTTGACGAGAGCGTGCCGCAAAAGTCAGCCACCACCAAGCGCTGAATTCATGTGCTGCCGCCTTTCCTAGATTCAAGGGACACCATTTCTCCGATGGAGCCGCTTGATGCGTCTTGGACTTCTTTCCCCTCTGGCCTTGTCGGCACTTGCCGGCGCCTATACCCTTTCTGGGACCCTCGTCGTTTCAGGCAGTTCGCTGCCGCTTTCTGGCGCCACCGTACGCCTGGCCCAGCGCAGCGACATTCCTTCTGCCGTAAGCGATGCCAAGGGCGCCTTCCTGCTCACCGACCAAACTACCGGTGTGGCCTCCAGTCCAAGTGCGGCCTTTGCCTTGCGGCAAAGCGGTGGAGAGCTCATCGCAACTGGCTTGATGAACGGGCATGTCACCCTAGAGCTGTTCACGCTTGACGGACGCTTGCTTTCCCGGCAAAGCGCACCGGTCGTTGCCGGCCAAGCACACCTGAAAAGCTCTGGCACCGGACTTCGCATCGCCCGCCTGCGACAAGGAACCATGCAATGCCGCTGGGTCCTTTCCGGACTCGAGGGCGCCGGAGGCTCGCATACGCCTGCAGACCTCGCAAGCGGTGTCGCCGCGCGCACAGCAGGACAGGACAGTTTGATTGTCACCCGCGACGGCATGGACACCCTGCATCTGGCCTTGCCCGAAGGAGCCGGAACGACGCTTACCACCATGGCGGCTCCAGTCGCACTTCAGGCTCGCATTTCGGGGCGTCAGCGCTTCGTCCCCGGCGGGACAGTGCTGATGGGCGACACCACCCTGCCTAACGCCAGGCCCAGAATTCACCGCACCGTAGCGGCCTTCTGGATGGACACGTTGCTTGCCACCCGCGCGGAGCTAAAGGCCCTGGGATTCCCCCAAAATGCCAACGACAACCATCCCGCCGCTCTCAACTGGGACGCTGCGGTGCGCTACTGCAATGCACGCAGCGCCCAAGAAGACTTGACGCCGGCCTACCGCCTCACCGTCGACAGCGCTTACTGGAGCGCCGAGGAGGGAGCCTCGGGATACCGGCTTCCCACCGAGGCGGAATGGGAACTGGCCGCTCGTGCCGGCAGCGAGACCCCGTGGTTCTGGGGAACCGCAACCGATACCGCGACGATTTCTAAGTACGCCCTCTTCACCGGCAACAGTCGCGGCGATCAGGTAGCCGTAGGGACGTTCAAGCCCAATCCGCTGGGATTCTACGACATCGTGGGCAACGCTGGCGAATGGACCGAGGACTGGTACGGCCCCTATCTTGCCGACGAGACCCAGCCGGTGGCGATCCGCAACGCATCCATTGACCCCCAGTCACAAGTCGAGCGCGTCTGGCGCGGCGGTTCTTGGTTCGCACGGGTGGATAGCCTCCGCTCGGGAGCTCGCAGCCACTGCGGCGTGATCGGCAGCGCCTATGTCGGCGTGCGCTGCGTGCGCACCGCGCAGCCGGTGACGCCTCCCCGTCCCTGGGCAGCTTTTGCGGTCTCGGGAAGCATGCGCCGCATCCCCGGCGGAACCTTCGTGATGGGCGACAGCCTTCAAGCTGAAGCACTGCCGCTGAACCGGCGCACGGTCGCCACGCTGTGGGTAGACACCGCAACAGTGACTCAAGCGGACTTCAAAAAACTCACAGGAATCAGCGGCTACGGCGACAGCCTGCTTTCCCCTGACATAAACTGGTACAAGGCGGTGCGCTACTGCAATGCTCGCAGCTTGAAGGATGGCCTGGAAGCAGCCTACACCCTCACAGGCGACAGCACCACCTGGAACGCCGACACCTCCAAGAACGGCTATCGCCTACCCAGCGAAGCCGAGTGGGAATATCTGGCTCGCGCAGGGTCCACGTCCCCGTGGTGGTGGGGCAACGACACCAGCGTGAACGCCATGGCATCGCGCGTCTGGTGGGATGGCAACGCCGTGGGCAATCCCCAGCACTCGGGGCTCAAACATCCCAACGCCTTCGGCCTCTACGACATGACGGGAAATTATCAGCAGTGGACCGGAGACCTCTACGGAGCCTATCGCGCCGACGGCGGACAGCCGATCCCGGCGTCCCAGACCTACGGCTACCATCGCGTTTACCGCGGCGGCGGGTGGTTCTCTCCTGCCAGCGACCTGCGTTGCGGACGGCGCAGCCACGACATGGGGCTTGCGAGCGGATACATCTCCTTCCGCTGCGTGCGCAAGGCGGAGTGACCGCCTTCCCCTAAGGCTCCATCTCCTCCCAGGCCTGCGGCAGCGCCGTGACAAGATCTGTCACCGACATGCCGCGGCGCCCGGTCTTCCCTGCCAGATCTCCCGCTCGCGCATGGGCCCGCACCGCCTGGCAGGCGGCCGCGAAGGGCTCTTCTCCCTCGGCGAGGCGCGCCACCAAAGTGCCCGCCAAGGCGTCACCCGAACCGCCCGTGGCCATGCCGAAATGCCCCGCCACCCCGACCGCAAGTCGTCCGTCGGGCGAAGCGATCACCGGCGTCGCCGTCTTGAAGACGACCACTGCCGCAAAGCCTTCAGAAAGGCGCCGGGCTGCCGCCACCGGATCAGCAAGCAACTCGGGAGCCGAGGTCCCCAGAAGACGCGCCGCCTCAGCCGGATGCGGCGTGAGCACCAGAGTTCCAGAGCGTACCGCCAACAAATTCTGCAGAGGCTGCCGTTCAGACACCAAATTGAGAGCGTCGGCATCCAGGACCAGTGGCCCCTGCCAAAGTTCCAAGAGCCGCGTCAAGGCATCTTCGGCCGCACCGCTGCGACCAAGGCCGGGGCCAGCCAATACGGCCCGCGCTCCCGACAGAATTTGTCCAATATCGCCCGCTTCGGGGCCGATGGCCACGCGCCCCATCACTTCGGGAACGGCCAGGGAAATCTTCCCAGCCACCTCTTGGGTACTTGCCACCACCAGGAGCCCAGCTCCCGAACGAAGCGCTGCGGAGCTTGCCAACACCGCCGCTCCGAAATACTCGCTCGCCCCCACGAGCAGCACCGCCTTCCCGGCTGCACCCTTGTGGGCACCGCGCGCTCGCACCGGAAGGCGCCCGCGCGCCCAGTTTTCATCAAGCACCGCAAGCGATTCCTCGCCCTCCCAGCAAACCTCGGGAATGCCGATATCTACTACATGAAGGGCTCCCGTAACGTCGCGACCGGGATCGAGCAACGATCCCGTCTTGGGACGTCCGAAGGTCACCGTGACCGCAGCCCGCACAACAGCACCCAGCGGGTGTCCAGTGCGGCCATCGAGTCCCGATGGCAGATCCAGAGAAAGCGTCGGGCGAGCCGAGAGCCAGACGGCGGCCGCATCGTAGGGGACCGCCAAAGGACGCGACAGGCCGGTACCAAAAAGTGCGTCTACGGCTGGCAAGGCGCCCGACGTGGAACGTAATTCGTCCCAGGAAAGGATCGCAAGCCCCAGCGCCAGGAGCCGCGCAAGCTGGAGATGCGAAAGCGTCCCTTCGGCGGGAAGTTTACCGGGGAAGCATACCTTGGGACAAAAACCGTCCAAAAAGGCATGACGCGCTAGCGCTAAGCCGTCCCCGCCGTTGGCACCGGGACCGCACAGCACCGTGAACTCGCGGCCCTCGGGGAAGATCTCACGGAAGACCTTCCAAGCCCCGAGCGAGGCCCGTTCCATCTGGGTATCCTCAGAAAGCCGCAAAAGTTCGCGGGCACGAAGTTCGGCGCGGCGAGCAGAATCTGGAGGCGATGCGATCATGACCGCAAAATAGCCCCCTCGGCACCTACCAGCTCAGGGCCACCACGGTTCCGGCGAAGACGCCGAAGATGCCTAAAAGCAGCAGGCGACGCCACATCGGAGACTCCACCTTGGCCTCGTTGACGTCGGGCTCCTGAGCGATTCCGAAGAGCTGCCCGGCGGCGATGCGCGAGAAACGTGAGCCGGGATCGGATTCGCGATGGAATCCCACCACTTGGGACTGCCGCGTCATGGCACCAGTCGTGAGCGAAGTCATCCACGTCGTGTAGATCAGGGTATCCTTGGAATAGGTCAGCTCCCCGGTCAGGACCTGGCCAGCGCCTTTGCGACGGGCAATAGTCGCCCAGCACTCCTTGGCTCGGCAGCCGCGATCAGAAGCCGTTGGCACCCACAGTTGGAACTTTCCGTACTGCAAAAGGCTTGCCTGCAACGACTTCGTCAGCGCCCGAGACAGAGTGGAGTCGTCGGCATGATGCAAGGTGTCATAAGCAATCGGCGCAAAAAGGACGATATTGGTATCCGGGGCTCCGGCCTTGCGGAGACTATCAAGAATTCGCAGGCTGTCTTTTTGAATTTCCAATTGCGAATGCTGGAGCGCCGCGACATTGCGCGTGCTGTCCAGCCTGCGATTCAAGATGAAATCAAGGTTCCTCTGAACGTTCAGCAGACTGTCCTTGCTTTTCGAATCAGATTGACACGTCTTTTCTTTGGCGACCAGAGAATCGTATTGATGTTGGAATGCGCTATCGCCACTGGCCGATTTCGCACGCAGCGAATCGGAATGCGCTAAAGAATCCGTTTTGACCACCGGCGAGGATAGGCTCGCATCCTTTCCTGGCTTCTTTTTAATAGAAGCCTTGGACGCGTGAGCCTTTACCGGTGCGGCATGCGCCGCATCGATCACCAAGGCACCGAGGACAAGAAGAGCTGTACGAAAAACGCATCTGCGCATGACTACCTCGCAGGAGTTTGATGGTTGTTGCCAGCAAATTTTGCAAAATGATTCATCCGACAACCACCCCAGGAATCTGAATAACAATTGTAGTTCCTTTTCCCGGCTGGCTGCTAGCTTCGATTTTTCCACCAAGTCTTTGCGTCACTAGAGAATGGACGAAGTGAGCACCCAAGCCGAGATTTCCCTTATTCCGGCGCGTCGTGAAAAAAGGTTCATAAAGGTGTCCTAAGGTTGCCGCATCCATGCCAATGCCGTCATCGCGCACTTCCAAGAACAGGTCATCGGCTTGAGCCCAGGCGCGCAGCCAGATGGTTCCATGATCCCGATCCGCAAAGCCGTGGCTCTTGGCATTGCGCAATAGCTGATCGAGAATCTGCGTCATGGTCATCTTAGGGAGAATCACCTTCAGGACGGTTTCGCATTCGATCGTCAGGATATGATTTCCAAGACACAAGGTCGAGGCCAGAATACGTGTGAACTGCTCCAGGAAAGGATGCAGGACAATGACTCCGGAGGGCTCCAGAGTCGGCTCAACGTGCACTTGCTTGAACGACCGGACCAGCTCCGCAGAGCGCTCCAGACTCGTCGTCAAAATCGAGGTTCCCTGATCCAGATTTTCCAGGAACTTCTCAAGGCTGGCGCGCGGCAGCTGATTGCCAACCACGCGCTGCCGAAAAACGGACAACTGAGCCGCGATGTTGGTGGTTGCGGTGAGGGCGTTTCCCAGCGGCGTATTGAGCTCATGGGCCACCCCCGCCACCAGACTCCCAAGTGCCGAAAGCTTGCCGTTTTCCACCAGATGGACCTGCGCCGAGCGCAGGTCGGCGATGGCCTGTTCTTTCTGCTGAAGATCTTTCTGAGCATCGGCGGCAAAGACGACCAACCGCACGATCACCGAAAGAAGCATCAAGAAGAAGGCGATGGCGACATTCTTGCCGGGTACCATACCGGAAATCCAGAAGGTCCCAATGAAGATCAGAGGCACCACCAGCAACACCTGGGGAAGAACCAGCTCGCTCAGAAACGAGCGGCTTGCGAAAGATTCTGGTTCTTGAGCCGTTTCCGAAAGAATCCAGGCGGAAGCTCCCGTCCCCAACGAAACCAAGGTCAGCAACCAATGTCGGAATCCAAACAGGAACAAATCGTGGTGACTGCTCAGCATGTGAAAGCAAGTGTCTCCCATCAAATTGACCACCGAAGCCATGGCCAGAAGCCGCAGTGCCAATTCCTGACGTCCCACTTGACGCTTGTGTACCACGGCATCCGCCGCAGCCAGCGACAGAAAGAGCGCCAAGAGAGGCCGGCTCAGTTCCCAGCTGTTCGCAAGCGACGGCGACGATGACCATCGCCTCAAGAGGGGGAAGACCACAATCGAGAGCTGGAGATACGTGATCCCCACCACATGGGTGAAGTAGTCGAGCTGAAATCGCACCCGCGAACGAGCCCCTTCCTTTCCTTCCGGCATCTTCGGAAGGAAAAGGATTCCGACGGCGCACAGCGCAAAGGCGATAAAGAAGGTGATATCCCAGGCCAACCCGTTCAAAGGATGGCCTATCGCCAGTTCCAAGATCTGGCGGATCATGGTTCCGCCCAATCCCAGAAAGATTCCCAAAGCCGCCACCGACCAGGACGAACGTTCTTTTAAACCGCTCCACACCAGACGGGATTGGCCAGCAAAGCCAAGCACTAGGCAGAACGTCGCCAGCACTTCAAAGGCAATTCGCAGAAAAGGGAAATGGACGTAGAAAGGAAGCAACAGCAGCAGCACGACGGCGAGGCCAAGCTGCGCTAGGCTCCATCCTCCACCTGGAATCTTCTCCAAGAGCATCCTTCGCATCGGCCCCAGCATATCATTTCCCGCCCTGCCGATGTCGCCCCTTTCGGTGCATCTTGTTGTGGATCATGGACTTCGATGCCTCACCACGTTGGAAACCTTCAGCCTCCCTGGATTTCTTGCAGAAGCGCGCCCAGGCCTTAGGGAAGCTGCGCCACTTTTTCGAGACGCGCAGCGTCCTGGAAGTGGAGACCCCTCTCCTTGCCCCCTTCGGCACCGTTGATCTCTGGATCGACTCTTTTGCCGTAACCTCTCACCTTGGCCGCACGCCGCTTTGGCTCCAGACCTCTCCCGAGTTCTTCATGAAGCGCCTCTTGGCAGCCGGTTCCGGCCCCATCTGGCAACTGTGCAAAGCTTTCCGCGACGAGGGCGAAGGCACGCGCCACCTGCGGGAATTTTCCATCGTCGAGTGGTACCGGCCGGGCTTCTCGCTGGAGCAACTTTGCCGCGAAGTCTGGGAATTGTGCCGCACCCTCATCCCCACCCTTCCCGAGCCCCACTTCGCATCCTTTGCCAACCTCTTCCAAGAGGTTTGCCATCTCGATCCGTTCCACTGCCAGGTGGAAGACTTGCGCGATGCCGTCTTTGCCTACATGCCGGTAGCTCCGGAGCTCCCGATGGACGACCGCGACGGCTGGCTCGACCTGCTCTTCGTCACCGCCATCGAACCGCACCTAGGCATGGATGCACCCGTCTTCGTGACCAACTATCCGCTTTCGCGCGCGGCTCTGGCCAAGGCGATTCCGGGAGATCCTCCCACCGCCGCTCGTTCCGAGATGTACTGGCAGGGAGTAGAGCTTTGCAACGCCTACGACGAGCTAGCCGACGCCGAAGAACTTTTGCGTCGCTTCCAGGAAGACGCCCAAGAACGGAAGGCCATGGGCAAGGATGTTCCGGCCATCGACCACGACCTGATCGAGGCCCACCGTGCCGGAATCCCCCCGACGAGCGGGGTGGCTTTGGGGTTTGATCGCCTGCTGATGCTCTCGCTCGGCGCTAGTTCGGTGCAGGAAATCGTGACCTTCAGCTAAAGCGAAAACGCCGTCTACAAGGCGTTCTTGAGATTCATCAGACTTACGACGATGATCGCCGCTCCTGCGAGTACGATTCCCGATCCCGTCACCACAGCGGCCTTGTGTCCGGCATCCGGCTTGCTGCTGAAGGCGTTTTCAACTGCGGAGGAGTTGGCGCAGAAGATCCCGAGCGCCACGACTCCAATGCCCAGCGCTGTGCCCAAGGCTGGCGCCACAATGGAGGACTTTTCCTGGCGATTCAAGCCGTCTTTCCAATCTGAAGCGACCGCCGAATGTCCCGGGACAGCGACATGTTCCGGAGCATTTCCCTTGGCAGAGTCCTTCAAAGCGCCCGCAGAGACGGGCGACGCCACGGAAAGCGAAGACATAACGGCTTCTGGACGAAGCGAAGTGGTGTCGGCAGAGCCAGCAATTGGCGCACAGTGGCACCCTGCCGCGGCAAGGACAAGCAGAACGAGGATTCGGCGCACGCAGCGAGGAGACATGCTGTAAAGTTTAGCATCTCCGCCGTGACTACAGCGCCTTCCCGAGCTGCACAAAGCTCACGGAGACAATGGCCGCTCCGCCGAGCACGATTCCCGACCCCGTCACCACAGCAGCCTTGTGCCCGGCATCCGCCTTGGAGCTGAAAGCATTTTCGACCGTGGAGGAATTAGCGCAGAACATCCCAAGTGCCACAACTCCAAAGCCCAGGACTGACCCCAAGGTTGGGGCGACGAGCGACGTTTGCCTGGGAGCGGCGAGTTGATTTTTCCAGTCCGGCCGAAGAGCCGAAGGTGCCGAGGCATCGGCGGGAACATTCGCGGCATTTACCAAGGCCACTGGGGTGGTCGATGGCGTCGAAGTCGCAAGCGAAGTTCCGGCAGTCCCATTCAGAGGTGCCGCGCGGCCCGCAAGCGGCACCAAGAAAAGCAAGGCGACGATCCGATATGCAGTTCCGTAAGACATGTCGGCATTCTATCACTCTTGGCCTGAAGTGCAAATGTTCGCTTCTGCCGGCACACCAGTGCGCAGGGGAGGTAGATTGCCCCGAACCATGTTTCTGCCGATGACGCGAGAAGAGATGCGACGACTGGGCTGGGATGCGCTCGACGTGATCCTGGTGAGCGGTGACGCCTATCTCGACAGCCCCTTCTGCGGAGTCGCCTTGCTTGGCAAGGTGCTTCTGAAAGAGGGCTACCGCGTCGGCGTGATCGCCCAGCCGCGCTGGGACACGACGGAGGACATCTCGCGCCTCGGCGAGCCCCGGCTGTGGTGGGGCGTCACCTCGGGCTGCGTCGATTCCATGGTGGCCAACTACACCGCCACCGGCAAGCGCCGCCATCAGGACGACTTCACCCCGGGCGGCGTGAACGACCGGCGTCCCGACCGAGCGCTGATGATCTACACCGGACTCGTGCGGCGGGCCTTCAAGAACACCCGCCCGATCGTGGTGGGCGGCATCGAGGCATCGCTCCGGCGCGTCTCCCACTACGACTTTTGGAGCGACAAAATCCGTCGCTCCATCCTCTTCGACGCCAAGGCCGACCTCCTGGTCTACGGCATGGGCGAGCGGCTCGCGCTCGAGATCTCGCGGCGTCTGGCAGCAGGACAGGATCTGTCAGATTTGCGCGGAGTGTGCTGGAAGTCGAAGGCCGTTCCCGAAGGCTACCTGGAGCTTCCCTCCCACGAGGAATGCCTCTCGGACCCGCGCCGCTTCATCGAGATGTTCAAAGCCTTCTACGCCAACCAGGATCCGATCACCGGCAAAGGGCTGGCGCAGAAATCGGACCCGCTTTGGTATCTGGTGCAGAATCCTCCCGAGACGTCCTTCTCTACAGAAGAGCTCTCGGGCTACCACGACCAAGCGTGGGAACGCGAGGCGCATCCGCTCCACGCCGCCCAGGGGCCAGTCAAGGCGCTGGAGACCATCCGCTTCTCCATCCTCTCGCACTACGGCTGCTACGGCGAGTGCAACTTCTGCGCCATCGCCGCGCACCAGGGTCGCACCGTGCAGACCCGGAGCGACGCCTCCATCGTGGCCGAGGCCGAGGGCATGACGCGCCACCCGCGTTGGAAGGGAATCCTCTCGGACGTGGGCGGCCCCACCGCCAATATGCTCGGCATCGAGTGCGCCAAGAAGCTGCGCCACGGCTCCTGCCAAGACAAGCGTTGTCTTTTCCCCGAAGTCTGTCCGGGGCTCAAGCCCGACCACTCGCGGCAGATCGCGCTGCTGCGCCGGCTGCGGGCGCTTCCCGGCATGCGCAAGATCTTCCTGGCCTCGGGGATCCGCCCCGACCTCGCGATGGCCGACGGAAAGGCGGGCGATGCCTACGTGCGCGAGGTGGCGGAGTTCCACACCTCGGGCCAGATGAAGCTCGCCCCCGAGCACTCCGACCCGCAGGTGCTGGCGCGCATGGGAAAGCCCGGCATGGAATCGCTCCACTGGTTCCGCGAGCGTTTCCTGGCCGCGTCCCACAAGGCCGGAAAAAACCAATTTCTGACCTATTACCTGATGGCGGCCCACCCCGGATGTTCCGACCGCGAGATGGCGGAGCTCCGCGAGACCTGCTCGCGCGAGCTAGGAATTTTGCCTGAGCAGGTGCAGGTCTTCACGCCCACCCCGAGCACCTGGAGCACGCTCATGTACGCCACCGGGCTCGACCCGTGGACCTTAGATCCGGTGTACGTGGAGCGGAAGCTCTCGGGCAAGGAGCGGCAGAAGGCCATGCTTGCCACCCATCCGGGAGCCGGGCGGAAACCGCGATGAGCAGCAACTTATAGCTCTTCGGAAGATTGTACATTGTACATATGGAATCCATACACTTTGAATGGGATCCGCATAAAGCCGCCATCAACCGGAAGAAACACGGCGTAGCCTTTGAAGAAGCGCGCGATTCTTTTTGTGATCCTTTCGGAGACCGCTTTTGGGATGCCGATCACTCGGATCTGGAAGAGCGCTTCCTGTGGCTGGGGCGCAGTTCCATGGGCCGAATCCTTCTCGTCGTCCATTGCTTTCGGGAATCAGAATCCGTCTTGAGAATCATCTCAGCTCGCAAGGCTACAGCCAAGGAGCAGACCTTTTATCGGGGGACACCATGAAAAAGGAATACGATCTGTCGAAGATGAAGAGGGAACCGAACCCTTACCTGAAACGGCTCAAGACACCTGTCACCATCCGGCTGCGCACCGACGTCGTCGAATATTTCAAGAGCCAAAGCGCTTCCTGCGGGATTCCTTACCAGACCCTGATCGACGCCTATCTAGTCCAATGCATGGACAGCGGCCTGAAGCCTTCCTTGCATTTTGCGCCCTGATCTGCCAGAGTTTCTGGCAAGGCAACTTCACGATTATGGAATCTTCAGGAACGCCGTCGACTTCGAGCGATCAACGACGCCATCGACTGGAGCTACGGAGAGATTTTGGAACTCCATCCACAGCGTGTCGCCACTGACTAGGTATTCGTAGGCTACGCCGGGAGTTCCCTGTCCGGTGGTGAGCCCCATCTTCCCGTCCTTCGCGTAAAAGCGAGCACCCAGCGTGGTCGGGCCAATGCTCATGTATCCCGGCCATGTGAGCGAGTCCTTGTTGATCGTAAGCGTGTCACCAATGCCTGTACCGGACACGCCCTTCCAGGTGCCGATCACGGCGGCATCGACCGACGCGCCGGAGGTGCCGGAATCGGAGCCCGAGGAGGTGGAGGAATCGCAAGCGCAGAGGCACAGAGAAAGGGCGGCGAAGGCAAAGCCAAAAATCGTCTTCATGGGGAACTTTCGGTTTACGGCGAGACAATTCCCGCCATTGCCAAATATTACTTCGCCCCGGTCAGCGGCAAGGACGCCAAGGCCACCGCCGTGGAGCTTCCCTGCAAATGGAGCGGCACCACTCCGAAGCGAGCGTGCAAGAAAAGGCCCGCTGCCAGAAGCGCCCCGAACAGGAGATGCAGCAGCGAGGTCTCGCGGATGGCCACCATGTAGAGAGCTTTCGGGCCTCCCTTAAGAACCTGCCGCACGTTGCGCCAGGCATAGGGAGCCGCACCCAGCACGAGCAGGCACTCCCAGGGAAGCAGTCGCAGCTTCCAAAAGACCAACACCGAAAGGAAGGCCCCGCCCACCAGCACGGCATGAAAGCGCTGTCCGAAGACACGCCCGAAGCGCACCGGCAACGTCTTCTTGGCCACCTGGGCATCTTCCTCATAGTCGCGGGTGTTGTTCATGTTGAGGATGGCCGTGCAGAGGCACCCCACCGGAACGCTAGCCGCAAAGGCAAGGCTTGCGGCATGGGGGCACTGGACATAAAAGGCGCCCCAGGTGGTGAGCACCCCCATGGCCAGGAAGACCATAACATCTCCCAGACCGCGCGCCGAAAACTGAAAGGGCTTGGCGCTGTAGAAGTAGAGGACGACGATGCCAGCTAGGCCGAAGAGGAGAATGCGCGGCCCCGTCGCCACCACCAAGAAGACCGCCAGGACAATCGCTAAGAGCACCGAAACAATGCCGCCGCCCAGCACCTGACGCGAGGTCATCTCGCCGCGAAAAATCACGGTGCTGGCCCCCAGCGAAGCCTCGCTATCGAGGCCGTAACGCCAGTCGAAGTACTCGTTGAAGTAGTTGGCGGCGATCTGCAGGAACAGACAGGAAAGCAAGGCGCACAGGAAGAGACCCGTGCGGAAGGGGCTGCTGTTTCTGGCAAGTTCGGTGCCCGCCGCCGCCGACCCTACCAGAAGCGGCGAAAGCGTGGCCGAGAGCGTGAAGGGACGCGCCACTTTCCACCATGTTGCAAGCGACATGTTCAGGTTCCCGCAATGCGCGAGCCGTCGTCGGCCCGGAAGAGGTGGATGCGCAGCGGATCGAGCACCAGCGTCACCGGATCGCCCACGCACGGTTCCGAGGTGGGAGCCACGCTTGTGACCGCGGTGCCGTCGCGACCCAGACGGCAGTACACCAGCGATTCCGAGCCCAGCGGCTCGACCACGTCCACCAGCGCCTTCCAGCCCTTGGCGTCGCCCTTCTGCAGGCGGATGTTCTCGGAGCGGATGCCGAGCCTCGCCGTCGCAATGCCAGCGCGGCGCAGAGCCGCAGTGCGCATAGGGTCCAGGAAAATCGGGTCACCTGAGCCGGGCAAAATGAGGGCTCCGTCGGGCGCCACCTGCACGTCGAAGAAGTTCATCGGCGGCGTTCCCAAGAACCCCGCCACGAACTCGTTCTGAGGACGGTTGTAAAGTTCCATGGGCGCGCCAATCTGGCGAATGTGCCCCTGCTCCATCACCACGATGCGACTACCGAGCGTCATGGCCTCGACCTGGTCGTGAGTGACGTAGATGGTGGTGGTCTTGAGGCGCTGGTGGAGTTTCGCGATCTCGGTGCGCATGCCCACCCGCATCTTGGCGTCCAGGTTGGAAAGCGGCTCGTCGAAGAGGAAGGCCTTGGGCTTCCGCACGATGGCCCGCCCGATGGCCACGCGCTGGCGCTGCCCGCCCGAAAGAGCCTTGGGCTTCCGCTCCAGATATGGGGTGATCCCGAGAATCTCGGCGGCCTCGCGCACGCGGTTGTCGATCTCCTCCTGCGAGAAGCCCCGCAGTCGCAGTCCGAAGGCCATGTTCTCGTAAACGTCCAAGTGCGGATAGAGGGCGTAGTTCTGGAACACCATGGCCAGGTCCCGCTCCTTGGGCGCGAGATCGTTGACGCGCACGCCGTCGATCTCGAGATCTCCCTCGGTGATCTCCTCGAGGCCCGCGATCAGCCGCAACAGCGTCGACTTGCCGCAGCCCGAAGGCCCCACCAGCACCAGGAACTCCTGGTCGGGAATGTTCAGCGAAAAGCCGTCGATGGCCATCACGTTGCCGTCGTAGACCTTGCGCACCCCGGAAAAAGCGATCTCAGCCATCCAGCACCACCTTGATCTCGTTGCGTTCTTCTAGCCCCTCGAAGGGGACGATGTTGCCAGGAATTGTCATGCCGTTCACCGAGAGCTTCCGCACCCCGCGGCATGATTTGTCAGGATTTGTCACAATAATGCGCAGGAGCTTCCCGCGCCAGCGCCGTTCCGCCTCGAAGCCCTCCCAGGACGGCGGGATGCAGGGATCGATCATCAATCCCTCCAACACAGGCCGAAGTCCCAGGATGTGCTGGGTAGCGGCGACATAGCTCCAGGAGGCGGCGCCGGTGAGCCAAGGGTTGCGGCTCTGGCCAAAGCGGGGCGACGCCTTGCCATGGGTGAACTGGCAGTAGACGTAGGGCTCCACCTGGCGCACCTCGGCGGAGTCGTTGTAGCGAGCCGGCAGATAGCTGCGATAGTACTCGTGGGCGCGCGCGCCGTTTCCCAGCACGCATTCGGCCACCACAGCCCAGGCGTTCGAGTGGCAGAAGATGCCGCCGTTTTCCTTGTGGCCAGGCGGATAGGAAAGCAGCGGCAGCTCGATGTGGGGATCCGGATGCACGTGCGGCGGATCGCACAAGAGCAGCCCGTGCTCGGTGGCCAGACGCTCGTGGACCGATTCCATGCAGCGGCAGGCCTGCTCCGGGGTGGCAGCCCGAGCGATCACCGCCCAGCTCTGGGCATTCAGATAGATGGAGCCTTCGGGATTCTTTGCCGAGCCGAGAGTCCCGCCAGTGGCGGAGATGGCTCGCAGAAACCACTCGCCATCCCAGGCCGAGGCCTGGATGGCCGCAAGCACCGTGGCGGCCTCGCGATCGGCCCAGTCGACGTCGTCCAGGCGTCCTTTGGCTCGCGCCAGCTCGGCCAAAATGCGGCAGCCGTGATGGAACATGAAGGTGGTGAAGAGCGACTCGCCGGTGGTGCCGAACTTGATGCAGTCGTTCCAATCGGCGTGCAATCCCTGAATCAGGCCGTTGCGCCCCTTGTGGTCCAGGGAGAACTGCAGCGCCTGCTTGAGATGCCCATAGACGCTGGCGTGTCCCTTGTCGGCATAAGGCAGCACCTTGTCGAGATAGGCAAGGTTTCCCGTCTCGGCCACGAAGCCGTACACCGTGATGGGAAGCCAGAGGGTGTCGTCGGAGCGGTACTCCTCGTCGGTGGGCGCCTTCTCGCTTCCCGGATGGTGCGAAAGCGGATTCACCCGCGGGCATCCTCCGCCCGCCGAGGTCTGGGCCGTGAGCATGAGATCCAGCCGTTCCTCCACCGCCTCGGGAATGGCGTGGATCACGGCCAGCATGTCCTGCACGGTGTCGCGATACCCCAAGCCGTCGCGCCCGCCCGCCTCCACCAGCGAGACGCCGCGCGACCAAGTGAAGGTCTGATGGGCCTGGTAGGCGTTCCAGACGTTCACCATGGAATCGAGTTCGGGATCGGGGGTGTGGACCTGCAGGGTATCGAGCAACCCGTCCCACTCGGACTTGATGGCCGCAAGCTCCGATTCCACCCGCTCCGGATCCCCGTACTCAGAGAGGACCGCGCGGCCTGGCGGCAAACCATGCCACGACTCGTCGGGCGAGCCCATGCCCAGCATGAAGACGATCTGGCGGCCTTCACCCGGAGCCAATTCCAGGCTGGTGTGGAGACTGGTGCAGGCGTTGTCCCCCACCGCAAGCGAGCCCGAGCAGCGCCCGCGCTCGACGGCCAGGGGCGAGGCCTGAGTGCGGTAACTTCCCAGGAAAAGGTCGCGGTCGGTGTCAAAGGATTCCACCGGCGATCCCGCGAGGCCGAACCACACTTCCTCGAAGCCGAGGTCCGTGGCGTTGCGCCAGCGGATTATGCCGTCATGCACCGACATCTGCACGGTGTACTGGCTGTACTGGAGATTTTCCAGATCCTGTCGGTAATGCCAATTATTGGCAAGCTCGGCGTAGGAGAAGACGGAAAGGCGGCGCACCGTCTTCGAGCAGTTCACAAGCTTCAGGACCCAGCATTCAAAGGCCTGGCCGCGAGGCACGAAGCAGGTCTGCTCCGAGAGGATGCCGCCGTACTCCGCTTCAAAGACCGAGTAGCCCAGGCCGTGGCGGACCTTGGCCCGGTATTTGTCCAAGGGCTTCCCCACCGGCTGCCAGGAGGCCGACCAGTAATCGCCGTCTTCGTCATCGCGCAGGTACAGGTAGCGGCCGGGCTGATCCACGGGGACGCCGTTGAAGCGCATGCGCAGGATGCGCCCGGTTCCGCCAGAGCGATAGAAGCTGTAGCCGCCGGCGTTCTGGGTGACGATCCCGCCGTAGAGACGCGAACCCAGATAGTTGATCCACGACTTCGGGGTGTCGGGGCGCGTGATCACGTACTCGCGCGCCACGTCGTCGAAATGGCCGTATCTCATGCTCGCTCCGCCAGGAATCCGCCCGCGGCTCCGCAGTGCCCAGGCGTGGTTTCCCACAAGCTAGCTCGCGGCGAATCCCCTCGCCCGGCATTTGCGGCGCCCGTCACGGGGCGCCGTCGAAGCCAGCCGTGAACTCGCGATCCTTCCAAAGCCAAACGGGTTCGCTAGGCTTTTCCTTCATCAGACTCGAAGGCGTGGGCTTGCCATCGCCGTCGTCGTCCTGCCAGACCTCCAGGCGCCAGCGTCCCGGCTTGAGCGGAAGCCTTGCCCGCCCAGCCACGAAGGGCCGCAGCACCGGCCGGGTGCGCAGCCCCAACGGCCACGCCCGTGCCCAAAGCGGATGCCCGCCGGGACGAAAGTCCGGATGCAGCGAATCTGTCAAAAGCGAATCCGTCAAGAGCACCGCCGCCAAGCTGTCGGAGGGGCGGACAGTGTCGCACGCCGCGAGGCTATCGAGCTGCAGCGAATCGCGCCGCGCCAACGAGTCGACCTTGTGGCTGGAGTCCCGCTGCGCCTGGGTCCATTCGGTGGTGTCCGCATGCTTTACGGAATCCGGAGCGCCGGTGTCCACCCGCCCGAGGAGGACGGTGGTGCGCCAAGTGCCCGTGCCCTGCGTCCAGTCAAAACTTCCCGCCAGCGCCCCGGAGTCCGAGCCTTGGCGACAGAATCCGTCACCACTCTTGTCGGTGCAGGCGGCTACCAGATAGCGTCCTGGCGGCACGTGCCGCACGTGGGCGATTCCCAACGAATCCGTAGTGGCCGAGAAGAGCGGCTTTTCCCGCCATGGCCGCGGCGGCTGGGCAAGCCAGGCGAGGCTGTCGCGTTTTTTCAGCAGACGCTTCAGTCCAGCGCGGCGCGCCGAATCGAGCGGATAAAGTCCCACGCGGGTTCCCGAGCGGGAAAGCGTCGGAGGCGCACCGGGAAGTACGGCCCGCACCTCCACCAGTCCCGAGTCGAGCTTAGGGCCGGTGGCAAAGCAGATCTCGATCTCCTGGCGGGTGACGCCGTCGTGGTAATCCTTAATGCCCGGCGAGAAGCGCACCGCGTAGGTGGCCGGACTGTCCAGCGGCTCGCCGAAGGAAAGCCGCATGCGCGCCCCGTCGGGGGTGATCTTGACGCGGCCGGGAGGTGTCGGGGAAATGTTGAGCGCCTTCCCGAACGAGCCCGGCTCCACCCACTTTGTCCACTCGATCTCAAGATCTGCGGTTCGCGAAACGTTCACGGCGCCGGCGGCCGGTACGGACTTCACCACCTGCACAGCCACGGAATCGACCGGGCCACCGGTCGGTGGCAAAACTACGGCGCAGCCAGAAAGCAGCGCCGACGCCAGCAGCGCGAGCTTACGGATCATCCACCAGGCGTCCCAGGCGCGTCCAGCGGGTGCGCAGCGGGATCGTGAGCCAGGTGATGGGATTCCTGATCGAGAAGCCGTCGTCGGAATCATCAAAGCTGTAGTAGAGCACGAAGGCCCGCGCCTTGATGTTGCGGCGGGCGAGCAGTCCCCAGAAACGTCCGTCCGAGGAGTTGTCGCGGTTGTCGCCCATCATCAGGAACACCTGGTCGCGCAAGACGTAGCGGCTCTGCCACTTGCCGTCCCAGAAGATGCGCTTCTTGAGACGCACCTGATGTCCGCTGCCGGCGTACTTCTCGTTGAGCGCCCGTTCCACCACCGCCGTGCCCCAGGGCATCGGGGCCATGTGCTCAATGGAGGTGAAGAGTCCGCCGGGAACTTCAAAAGCCAGGTGGAACTGCGAAAGCGCCTGCGAGAACTGGCCGATGGAGATGGTGGCGATCTCGCGTCCGTCGGGGAAGGGCACCGAAGAGATGGCCGTCTGGCGCAGGAAGAAGCGATCTTCCAAGGCCGGCAGCGACACGCCCCGCAGGGTGTCGTCGGGAAGAGGCTTGCCGTCGAGTTCCACCCAAACGCTGCAGCGCGGCGTCTGTTCCGGGCGTTCCTGGATGGCCACGCCGTAGATGCGGATGAAGTCTTCCAGCGACATGGCGTCGACGTCGAGCGACTCGCCAGGCTTAGGGAGTCGCATCGGCCCCAGGGAATCGCGCGGATGTTCCAGCACGGCATCGACCGGACGATCCATATAATGTCCGTTGACGGGAAGCTTCTGGAGCTTGCCGTCCACCCACAATCGCTCGCCCAGCATCTGCACCGTTTGGCCGCTCTTTGCGATGCAGCGCTTGATGAAGTCCTTGGGCTCGTAGCGGACAATCCGCCCGGCATCCTTGTCCCAATAGAAGTTGCCGATCAGAAGCACCTTGGCCAGGAGCTTGAAGCGCTCGGGATCGCGCCCCGGAATGTCGGGATCTAAGGGATAGTGGAAGATGATGACATCGCCCGGCTTGGGGCCAGCGGCGGCCGGTAAATGCTTGTCGGTAAAGGGGATCGGGGCGCCGTACACGAACTTGAGCCCCAGCAGGAAATCGCCCACCAAAAGCGAATTTTCCATCGAACCGGAAGGGATCTTGAACGACTGGACCAGGAACTGGATAACCAGAAGCGCCATGATCAGGGGAACGGTCACTTCCCGATTCAAGGCCTTCCAGAAGGACTTCGGGGTCTTCTTGTCGCTACCTTCGCTCATACGTGCCGTTCAAGCTAGAAATCCCCCTTCTTTTGACCTCCACCCATATTCCCCAGAAAGCTATGCCGTCAGAGCGGCAAGCCCCTGCAGGGGAATTGAAACCCAGTCGGGACGGTGTCCCAGTTCGTAGTGGAGTTCGTAGAGAAGCTTTTCGGCCACGTGAAAATCGAGCAGGGCGCGGAATTCCGAGGCATCGGAAGGCACCAGTGGAGTTCCCATCACCGCCGCAAGATACCCAGAGAGGAAAGCTTGGCTCGCCGCATCGCGCCAGCACAGGGCGGTCTTCCGACAGCCGCCGGTGGTCTTCAAGGCGGCTTGGGCGGCATAGTCGAAGGAGCGCAGCATGCCGGCCACGTCCTTGAGCGGAGATTGGAGAATCCGGCGCTCGGCCAAAGTGCGGGCCGGCTCCCCCTCGAAGTCCAGGATCACGGCATCGCCCGAGGTCCAGAGGATCTGCCCTAGGTGGTAATCGCCATGACAGCGGATGCGCACCACGCTCGGATCGACCGAAGGCGCCGTGCCCAACCGTTCCAGCACCGCATCGCGACGCGACAGAATCTGACGCGCAAGCGCCGCGTCCGCCTCTGCCAAGCTGGGCAAGGTGGTTTCCAACTGTTCCAGGGCAGAGCGTCCTAAGGCCTGGGACTTGCCCGCGGCCGTCTCCAGAAAGCTTTCCGAAAGCGCTTCCGGGACAAATCCCGGAGTCGAAACGTCGCCGACCAGCACGCGATGGAGTTCTCCGGTCCGCACGCCCAATTGGCGACACCAGCCCACGGCCGGCTCTTCGCCAGCAAGCTCCGAGGGCACTCCGGGGGCCAGCAGTTCAGAAAGCAGCGTCTGGCTGTGAGACCAGGCGTCGAGTCCTCCCTCCACCTGCTGCCAGACCTGCACCAGCACCAAGGGCTCTGGAGCCACGCCTTCCAGCAGCAATCCCGACAAAGTCGCCGGCACCCGCGCCTTGGAGCCGGCCAAGAATTTGCCGATCTCCCAATCGGGGCTGGTGCCCTCGGGGAGATGGCGGAAAACCTTGGCAAAACCGCCCGTGCCCAAGAAAAAGGCGGAATTGCTCTGTTCCAGGCTTCCCACGCGCAAGGGCCGCAGCTCGCCTTTGGCGTGCGCCAGCGTGCGCAAGGCTGTCAAATCGCCTTGATGTCCCTCGACCTCCAGGAAGCTTGCCAGAAGTTCCAGAGCCTCTGGAAAGCGTACGGCATCAGCCGCCCAAGCGCCACCGGGAAGCTGGGCGATCCCTGCGCCAGCAGGGGGATCTTGACTCTCGATCAGCGGAAGGAAGTAACGAGAGCGCTCGCCTTCAGAAAAGTCGATGCCAACGATGGCAAGTTCGAGAGAGCCTCCTAAAACGCTTGAAGCGTCGACATCCACCTTAGTGACGGCTCGTCCTCGATCACCAAACCAGCGTTGCTTTTCCATCCAAGGGCACAAGGCTTCTAAGACGGAATGAGCGAGGCTCTCCGCATGCGACATGACTTTCCTTCCCAAAATGAACGTCTCGTTGGAAGATACCGCCCGAGCTGGCAAAAGGCAAACCAAGGCCGCAATTAACGGCCTTAGGGCACTTCTTTCAGATCAGCGGTCGTTTTCCAGGTAAGTGTGGTCGCGGCTGGGAGTGCCGCTCGGGCCGGGAATGACGAAAGCGCGGGCACTGCGGTTGCGGCGGCCAAGGCCGGTAAAGTACTGCACCGCCGTTTCCGTAAGAGCCGACCAGCCGAGTTCCACCGTGCAAAGTCCCTTTTGCAGCGCAAAGGGATGGTTGCCAAAGCCGATGACGCCCGGGCGGGAATCGCGCGGATAGCGCTCCAGGTGCTCCAAAGCGGCCAGCGCCAAGAGATCGTCGGCGCAGATCCACAGGTCAGCGCGCGTGGCAAAGGAGGCCTCGAAGAAGAGGTCGAGGTCGTAGGGACGCAAGCCCGTGTCCTGCAAGGCAAGGCGCGCCACTTGGGCAAAGACGCTTGGACGCTCGGGACGCAAGGGCTTTTGAGGGAAGACGCTGCCCCAATCGAGCACATCCACCCAGCGGCTGCCCCAGGCGTCCACCAATCCGTGGCGCACCTCGTCCATGTGCTGGTGGAGGTGGGTTTCTCCGGGACCCGGCAGCAGCAGCACCCGCTGCGGATGGTACTGAGACGTCAAATGCCGCACCAAAGCCTGGCCAGCCAGCTCCCAATCGGGCTCCAGCACGTGGCAGTGCTTGGGAAGATCGGGGGGCAGTTCATCGTCCAAGGGCGAGGTGTGGAACCACACCACCGGGCACGTGACCGTCTCGGCGGCCAACTGCCACAGCGGCTGATCGCGGCCATAGCCGGAATCAAGCAGCAACACGCCAGCCAAGGCATCGCCCAAGGCGGCAGCTTGCAACTCAAAGGCCCGCACTTCGCTTGCCGGCAACTGTCCCTTGCGGCTGTAGCCTAGAGGCACCCAGGCCAGATGCACGCCCATGCCTTGCAAAGCCTGCCGGATGTGCAGATAGAGTTGGAAGCGGTTTCCCGGCGCTCCCGTCGGGTCGACGGCCCGGCCAAGGGCGCCGACCACGAGCACCGTCCGCACCGGACCGGAGCGCTCCCGGGCGCGTCCCTCTTCGGGAACGGGCGAATAGGAAACGTCGATCTCTTCGGGGGCCTCGAATTGCTGGCTTTCCATAAGCACCAATGTATCACTTCCCGCCGGCCGCGGGGAGGCGATCCGCGATCCGACGCAGCAAAACCAGCAATTCGCGGGTATCTGCCAGGCTCCAGAGAGGACTTTCCGTCCAACCTTGGCGCAGGCATTCGTTCACGTGCAGCGCCTCGTGCTGGTAGCCGAACCCTTCTCGCGCAAAATCGATCCGGCGCACAACGCCCGCGGCGTCGGTCCGTACGAGGTCGGTGGGCGTGTGGAACATCGGCTCGAAGGCAAGCGTCCCAGACGATCCGTAGAGGAGAGCGCGACAGGGCGTGGCTTCGCGAAAACTCGTGAGCAGATGGGCCAGGGAGCCGTTTTTCCAGGCCAGGGAGAGCGAAAGTCGCTCGTCCACCCCAGTGCTTCCAAGCGTCGCCGTCATTTCCAGGGAATCGGGATTTCCCAGAAAATGACGCGCCAAGAAAAGCGGGTAGATGCCGATGTCCCACAGCGTCCCGCCCCCCAGAGCCGGATCGAAGAGCCGCGAGGTCGGATTGAAGCGGACGGCAAGGCCGAAATCGGCGCACAGAAGATGCGGCGTTCCAAGAGCACCGTCGCGGACTAGGCGATCAGCTTCCACAAAATCGGGCAAAAAGCGCGTCCACAAGGCTTCCATCAGGAAGAGTCGCTTTGAGGCGGCCTTGGCGATCACGGCATCCGCATCGTCCAGCGAAAGCGCGAAGGGCTTTTCGCACAGCACCGGCTTGCCGAACTCCAGGCAGTCGAGGGTGTCTGGGACATGACAGCTGTGGGGCGTCCCGATGTAGACCACGTCGATGTCCGGAGAGGCAAGAAACGCCTCACGGTCAGCATAGGCGCGGCCTCCATGACGGGCGGCAAATGCCTCGGCGTGGTTGAGATCGCGTCCATAGCTTGCCACCAGTTTGGCATCCGGGACCAGTGCCAGGTCGCTAGCGAACTTTCCGGCGATGTGGCCGCAGCCCAGGATTCCCCAGCGGATGGTCTTGTGCATGCCAGCAATCTAGCAGGCAGTTGTTAAGGTAATTTGTGGCCATGCCCACTCTTTCCAAGATCTATACGCGCGGCGGCGACAGCGGTGAGACCTCTTTGGGAGGAGGCCAACGCGTCGCCAAGGACGACGTGCGGGTCGAGGCCTACGGGACCGTCGACGAGCTCAACGCCGTGTTGGGAGCCGTCCTTTCTCTGGGCACCTCCGATGCCGACTTGGCCAGACGCCTCATCGAAATTCAGAACGTGCTCTTCAACTTGGGAAGCGACCTCTGCTTTCGCGAAGAGGACAAGGCAAAGTTCACGGCCGGGCTCCCCAAGGTGGAAGAACGCCACGTCACGGCCTTGGAGACGTCCATTGACGCCATGAACGGCGAACTCGGCGCCCTGAAGAACTTCATCCTGCCGGGCGGATCTCCAGCCGCAGCCCAGCTGCATCTGGCCCGTGCCGTGTGCCGACGCGCCGAGCGCAGACTAGCGACGCTCACGCACAACGAAGCCGTCTCGCCATGGACCATCCGCTACCTGAACCGCCTTTCGGACTGGCTCTTCGTGGCTGCCCGCTTCGAGAACCTGCGCGCTGGCGTCTCCGAATCGCTTTGGAACAGTCGCGCCTGAGATGAGTTCCCGCGGCACCTTCGCCCTGCTCCTGGGGGGCTTTGTCCTCATTCTGGCCGCTGGCCTCTTGTGGGGAAGCTCCTCGCTTTCGGCAGCGCAGGCTTTGACCGCCTTGCAGAGCGGCCCTTGGGGCGATGACCTGGCCTGCCACGTGGTGTGGAACATCCGCCTGCCGCGTCTCCTGGTCGTGGCCCTGACCGGAGCCGCCCTTTCGGCCAGCGGTGCCGCCTTGCAAGGGCTTTTCCGCAATCCCCTAGCCGATCCTTCGCTCTTGGGAATTTCCTCCGGCGCCTCGCTTGCCGCCGTGGCTTGGCTACTCCTTCGCCCTCAGCAGGCGGCCTATCTTCCGGTGGCGGCCTTTTTCGGTGCGCTCATCGAAGTCTCGGCGGTGTGGTTGCTTTCGCATCTGGGCGGGCGCCCCAACCTCGCCGTCACTCTGCTCACCGGCGTGGCGATCTCCAACCTGTGTGCCGCCCTGGTGGGCGTGGCGCTGCTGCTTGCCCGCACCGGCGATTTGACACGTCTTGTCTTCTGGCTTTCGGGCGGTGCCGAGGCGCGCACCTGGAGCCATCTGCTGCAAGAAATCGGGCCGGCTCTGTGCGGCATCGGCATCCTATGGCTGCTTTCCCGCTGGCTCGATGCCCTGTCGCTAGGCGAAGAACACGCCCTTTCGGTGGGCGTACCCGTAAACCGCGCCCGCTGGCTAGCCTTGGGGGCGGCGGCACTTTCTACCGGAGCGGCCGTGAGCGTGTGCGGCCCGGTAGGGTTCGTGGGACTTATCGTCCCCCATGCCCTGCGTGGCTGGATGCGCCGTGCTGGTGCGCGTCGCTTAGTGCCGTTTTCTGCCCTGGGCGGCGGCGTCTTCCTGATGCTCTGCGACACCCTCTCGCGCATTTTCCTGCCAGCCGAGATCCAGATGGGTGTGATCACCTCCTTCTTGGGCGTGCCCTTCTTCCTGTGGCTGCTCTCGCGCACCCGCCGAGGTCTGATGTGACGGTGCGTCTGGAAGCCAGCCAGGTGCGAGTGGATGTCCCCGGGCGATCCATCCTCCAGGACATTTCCTGTCGCTTTGAGGAAGGCGAACGCGTAGCCCTGCTCGGCCCCAACGGCGCCGGCAAGAGCACCCTGCTGCGCATTCTTTCGGGAAGTCTCGTTCCCAGTGCCGGCGAAGTGCGTCTCGAAGGCCAGCGGCTGCGCAAATTGCCGCGTTCTCGGGTAGCCCGCACGCTTGCCTACCTGCCGCAGCTGCGACCGCCGCTACTCCCGCTGACGGTCTTGGAGATCGTCTCCATGGGGCGGCTTTGCCACACTGGGCTGTTCCGGCCCATGTCGCAGGAAGACCAAGCGCAAGTGGAGGCCGCCCTGGAGCGTTTGGACGTGGCCCGTCTGATTCGCCGCGAAGCCACTACCCTTTCCGGCGGCGAGCTGCAGCGCGTCTTTTTGGCCCGAGCCCTGGCGCAAGAAGCCACCCTGCTGCTCTTGGACGAACCGCTTGCCGGACTCGACCTGCGCCATCAGTTGGAACTGCTCGCCCTCTTCGAGGAGCTCGCCTCCGAAGGGCGCACCATCCTTTGGTCGGTACACGACCTCTATCTGTGCGCCCGTTCTGGCGGGCAAGCCATTCTGCTGGACCAAGGACGGATGGCAGCGCAAGGTCCTGCCCAAACGGTGCTGGAAAGTCCTGCCGCAAGCCAAGCCTTCGGCCTGAACATCCACCGCAATGAAGACCACTGGGATTTCTGTCTTCCCGCTTCTTGAACTCTTGAACACGAGCCGCCTCGCGCGGGTTATCTTATTTCCAATGCAGCTTCCCGAAGAAGTCGTCCGGCAGCTCCTGATGCACTTTTCCCGCCTTACGGGAAAGCGCTTGGCGTCGGTGAAAGATCTGGCCCAGCTGCCCGCCGAAACGATTCTGCGCTTAGCCCAGACGCTTCCTGACAATTTCCTGCCAGCCCTGGTGGGGATGCTCAAGGGTGCCGACCGCGGCGTCTTTCTGAAGCTTCTGGGCGAGCACGAGGAAGAACTGCGCAGCCTCTCCGAGGAATTCTTCGCCCGCTACGCGCGCTTGGTGCTGGAGTCCGAGGAAGATCGCAACTTCAACCCCTTGTTCCTCTACCTTCCGCGCGAGGCGCTGGACGACTTCGTGCTGGTAGAAAGCCGCCAGGCCTTCTTCCTGCGCCAGGAGATCGCCACCATCAACGAATGGATGGCCGAACTTTTTGAACTGGGCCCCTTCCAGGCCGGCGCCCAGCAAGAAGCCTGGGACGCGCTGTGGAATCATCTCCTGGGTGGACGTTCATGACGGAACAACCGGAATCTGAATTCGGCGTCCAGACCTTGGAGGCCACGGAACTGGCACCGCAATGGAAAGTGGTGCTGCTGGACGACGACGACCACACCTACGACTACGTGGTCGAGATGCTCATGCACTGCTGTGGCCTCTCCAAGGAATCGGCCTTCCGCTGCGCTGTGGAAGTGGATTTATCTGGCGAAACCACGGTTTTTTACGGTACCCGAACCGAATGCCAGCGACGCCAGTCCAAGATCCACGCCTTCGGTGCCGACCCGCGACTATTGCGTTCTCGCGGCTCCATGAGCGCCGAAATTCGCAGTCGCTGAAACACACTGCTGCCTAAGACGTCGCCTACGTGATATCTTTCTTGTCATGGCATACCGTTGGCAGAAAACCGCAGACCAACAGCTGGTGGAGGTCATCCGCCAAGCACCCATCACCTTCGACTCGTGGTTCTTGATCACCGAGGATCCCACAGATTCTCCAGAGGACGGAACTCCCCGCGACGCCCTATGGTTCTCGAGTCTTGATGAGCTCACTCTGTTCATTGAAGAGCGCTTCCTTTCCCTTTGGCTGCCCCAAGACGCTCCCAGGGAATCCATCGTCATGGCCACGCGCAAGCTGGCGACGACGCGGCGCATCCAGAAACGGCTGATCGACCAGTTCCGCAGCAAGCTCAACGAAGCTCTTTCAGACAGGGTCCATGTGCTGTGGATCGGCACATTCAGCGACCTTCTGGGAAACAATGAACCCGAAGTGGCTCAGATTTCCAGCGATCTCGAGTTCTGGTTCCACGACCGCAACCTCGAGCCGGGCGAGATCGACCTGGAGGTCTCCAAGCAGCAGAAGGCCGCCGTCGAATTCTTCCTGCAACTGGGCAGCTAAAACGCAAAAGGGCTCCGTTCCCGAAGGAAGGAGCCCTTTTGGCGGATGCCGTCAAAGAGATGCTCACTACTTGAGTAGCGAAAGCACTCCCTGCGGCAGCTGATTGGCTTGCGCCAACATGCTGGTACCGGACTGGGTGAGGATCTGGTTCCTGGTGAACTTTGTGGTTTCCGTCGCGAAGTCCAAGTCGCGAATGCGGCTCTCGGCGTCGGAGTAGTTCGAAATCATCACGCCCAAGGCGTCGATGGTCTTTTCCAGGCGGTTCATCACGGCGCCAATGGTGGCGCGCAGGTTGAGCACCGAGCCGAGCGCCACGTCGATGGAGGCGATGGCCTCCTGGGCCAGCGATTGGCTGGAAACGGCGCTGCTTGCGAGGTCCAGTCCCGTGGAGCAGGACATCAGGTTGGACGTGACGAAGCTGATGGTGGTGGCGGGACCCGTGCCCATGGCGCTCACCTGGAAGGTGAAGGTCGCGGCATCCGTCAGAAGCGAGATGCCGTTGTAGGTCACGGCCTGCGAGATGCGGGTAATTTCGCAAGAGAGCTGGTTGAATTCCTGCTGGATATAACCGCGCTCGGTGTTGCTGTAGGTTCCGTTAGCCGACTGGATGGCCAGCTCGCGCATGCGCTGCAGCGAATCGGTGATGCTTTGGGCGCCGGATTCGGCGATCTGCATCATGGCGATGGCGTCGTTGGAATTGCGGCGCGATTGCTCGGAACCGCGGATCTGCGAGCGCAAGCCTTCGGAAACCGAAAGGCCAGCGGCATCGTCGGCGGCACGGTTGATGCGAAGGCCGGTCGAGAGCTTTTCGAGGCTCTTGGACATCGCGGTGTTGGTCTGCGTGAGCGCGTTTTGCGTTACGATCGCATTGACGTTGTTATAGATGCGCATGGTGGAAACCTCCTTGTCGATTCTTTACTGAGTTCTCGAGGCGTCCTTGCCTACAAGACCTGCGTGAGTGCCCGGAAAGCCCACAGGCTTCCCTCCGTCCGCATGCCTTGCGAACGGGGGCGTTTTCCCATTGCCGCCTCACATGACCACCAGCTCCGCCTGCAAAGCGCCGGCGCGTTGGATGGCTTCCAGGATGGCGATGAGATCGCGGGGCGAGGCTCCCATGGCGTTGAGCGCCTGGACGAGTTCTCCCACGTTGGCATTCTGAGGAATCACCCGCAGCTGGCCCTTGTCTTCTTGGGCCTCGATGCGAGGATTCGATACGACTGCCGTGGTGCCTGCGGAAAGCGCACCCGGCTGCGATACGGAATTGTTGGGCTCGACCCGAACGGTCAGGTTTCCATGGGTCACCGCGACCTCCTGGAGCCGCACTTCGGAGCCCGCCACGATAGTGCCAGTGCGCTCGTTAACCACCACGCGGGCGATCTTGGCCACCTGCACCTTGAGATTCTCGATGCGGGCGATGAGGGCGGCGCGCCCGGCATTTCCTTCGGTCCCCTCGAAGCGCACCGTGGCGGCGTCCTCGACCACGGCGCTGGCGGCGCCGAACTCCTTGCGGATGCTTTCGGCCATGGCCTCGCTGGTGGTGAAGTCAGGATTTGTCAGCACGAAGCGGAGCGGTCCCTGATCTAGGCGATTGGCGAAATTTTCACGTTGGATGATGCCGCCGGAAGGAATCACGCCTCCCGAAGTGATGTTCTGCCGCAACGAAGCGCCGGCAAAGCCCTCGGAGACGCCGCCTCCGGTGCCGAGCGCCCCTTGAGCCAGGGCATAGACCTCATCGTCGGCGCCCTTGAGAGGCGTCATCAGGAGCGTCCCGCCGGAGAGCGAACGCGCATCGCCCAAGGAGCTCACCGACACGTCCAGCCGTGTGCCGCTCTTGGCGAAGGGGGCAAGCTTTGCCGTGACCATCACAGCGGCGACGTTGCGGGAACGGATCTGCTTCTGGTCGATTTCCAACCCCAGGTTGCGCAGCATGTTGCGCACCGACTGGCTGGCGATGGCCGAGGAACTGCCGTCACCAGTGCCTTGCAAACCAACAACCAGGCCATAGCCGACCAATTGCAGGTCTGAAAGCCCCTGTACCTGGGCGACGTCCTTCACGCGCACCAGTTGCGCCTGGCTCGCCTGGGAAAGCAGCGCCACCAGGGCGAAAAGCCGAATCAGGTTAGGCCAGCGCATCAGAAGAGCCAATCCATGAGGCGCGCAAGGACGCCAGGGCTTTGAGCACCGGCGACGGAACCTTCGCCCGAATAGGTGATTTGCGCCTGCGCCAGACGACTGGAGCGAATGGTATTGTCAGGAGCAATGTCTTCAGGCCGCGCCATTCCAGAAACCTTGAGCGTTTCGGTCTCGTCGTTAACGACGACTTCCTTGGTGCCTTCCAGCACCAGGTTGCCGTTTGCCAGCACCTGTACCACACGGGTGCTCACCACGGCGCTCACGGTGCCGTTGCGAGCCGTCTTGCCGTCGCCAGTGAACTTGCTTTCCAGGTCAGTGGAGCTCTTCATGCCGGGGATAAAGGACATCAGGCCTTTGCCGTCGGGCACGTCCGACTTGGACTTGGACTCGCTCTTGGTGCGGGTGGTGGCGTTGTTCTGGGCGTTGTTCTGTTCGTCGATCACCACCGTAATGAGGTCATCCAAGCGATGGCTGCGACGATCGGTGAAGAGCGAAAACTGGCGGGCAGGTCCTTCCGCAGCGGCGCTCTGGACCAGCAGGGCGATGCCCAGGAGTCCGATGATGTGCGTTCGTGTCTTCACGCCCCTCGTTTAATCGAGAAGCGTGCCAATTCAATCGGATCGGCTAAATCCTTGATAAATCAAGGTTTGCAAAACGGGCAGATCTGCGAACTGGACTTTTTTGCCGAGCAGAGGGACCAGCATTTCCATACCGGCAGATTTGAACCAAGCAGCCGTTGATTGCGACCATACGGCGTTGGCCGTCCACCAACATCCGATGAAGGGGAATCACGACATGTTCAACAGACCACTTTTTGCCTGCGCTCTGGCCATCGCGCCAGCACTGCTTTGGGCTCAATCCTCCGAACGCATCCGCATCAATCAAGTGGGCTATGCGACGAATCAAATCAAGGTCGCCATTTCTCTGAACAAAGGAGATAGCGCTAGCCTGATTGATTCCGCCACCTCCCAGATCGTTTGGAGAGGCCCCTTGGCAAGCGCCATCCGCTGGAGCGATGCTGACGACACAGGTTCCCTGATCGACTTTAGTGCCTTCCAGACCCCAGGCAGCTACCGCCTGCAAGTGGGAAGCGAACTGTCTCGCGTTGTGCACATCAGCGCCAATCCCTTCCTGGAGATTTCCCGCGGCAGCATCAAGGCCTTTTGGTACAACCGTTCTTCCTATGCCTTGCTGGCGCCTTGGGCGGGTCCTTGGGCGCGGGCAGCCGGACACCCTGATAGCGCGGTGCGGGTTCACGCTTCGGCAGCCACCGCCTTGCGCCCAACGAACACCCTCATCCGCTCTCCCGGGGGCTGGTACGACGCCGGTGACTACGGCAAGTACATCGTCAACTCCGGCATCTCCACCTGGACGCTGCTGCATCTTTACGAAAGCGAACCCGCCTTCTTTGATACCCTTTCCTTGAACGTTCCCACGCATGGCGGCCCGACGTCTGATCTGCTGGACGAGATCCTTTGGAATCTGCGCTGGATGCTCTCAATGCAGGATCCTGCCGACGGCGGCGTCTACCACAAACTCACCACAGCGCAGTTCTCAGGCTTTGTCATGCCCGACAAGGATAAGGCAGCGCGCTACGTGGTGCAGAAGAGCACCGCAGCCACCCTGGACCTTGCTGCCGTGGCCGCCTACGCCTCGCGCTTGTTCAAGAACATTCCGGAGCTCGCACCGCTTTCCGATTCCTGTCGCACTGCCGCCCTTTCGGCCTGGACCTGGGCACGCGCCAATCCCGACAGCATTTACGACCAAGCCGCCTTGAACGACAACTTTTCGCCATCCATTGGCACTGGCGACTACGGCGACGCCACCGTATCGGACGAATTCCAATGGGCAGCCACAGAACTCTTCCTCACCACCCAAGCCGACAGCTTCGCGGTGGCGAAATCCTTGGCCACGTCGATTCCTTCAGCCTACTCAACTCCCTACTGGGGAGGCGTCGCCACCCTGGGTTTGGTCGATCTGCTTTCGAATCCTTCCCTGCTGACGGGAAGCCTTACCGGCACCTCGGCCAAACTGAACGCCGGACTGTTGGCTTCCATGAAGACCATCCGCGACTATCGCAAGTCCAATGGCTACCACATTCCCAGAGGCAGCTTCAGCTGGGGCAGCAACAGTGTCTTCGCCAACAACGGCCTGCTTCTCTGGAAGGCCTGGCAAGTCAGTGGCGACACCAGCTACCGCAACGCCTCCCTTGAAGCCCTGGACTATCTCCTAGGCCGCAACGCCACTGGCTACTGCTTTGTGACAGGCTTCGGCGGCAAGAGTCCGATGAACATTCACCACCGGCCTTCGGCCGCCGACGGCGTCGTCGCCCCCGATCCCGGCTTTCTGGTCGGAGGTCCCAATCCTGGGCAGGAAGACAAATGCACCGACTATCCATCCACACGCGGCCCCAAGTCCTATGTGGACGACCAAGACTGCTACTCGGTCAACGAGGTGGCCATCAACTGGAACGCGCCTCTGGCCTATCTCGCCGGCGTCTGGAGCGCCGCGGAAGCCTCCAACGCGCCCACAGGCATCCACAGCGCGACAGCTTCAAAGCTGAACACGCAACTCCAGCTCACAACGCAGACGGGAACGGTCGTCGCCACCATGGCTGGACGTTCGCTTTCTCAGGCGCAGCTTCTCAGTTTGGACGGCCGCGTCCTCTCCCGGGTCGAGGGGCCTTCCGCCAGCTTGAGTCTGCACGCTGCCGCTTCGGGGCTCTTTGTGGTGCGGGTGCGCGCCATGGACGGAACCGTCACGGCGCAGCGAATCGTTCTTCCCTAAAGGATCTAGCTTCCCCCCTATCATGGCGGGGAAGCTTCCAGAAGACATTTCCGACTGGCTCGACTACCTCGGGCTGGAGCGGGCCTTGGCCCCGGCCACACTTGCGGCCTACGGACGCGATCTGGGACTTTTTTCCCGCTGGCTAGAACCCACCGGAAAACATCTTGCCGAGCTTGGCCAAGCCGAGATTTCGGCTTTTTTTGTTGAACTTTCTGAGACGGGACTAGATGCCCGCAGTCTGGCGCGCCTCCATTCCTCCCTCAAAGGCTTCTTCGAGTGGATGTGCCGCGAAGACCGCCTGCCCGCCAACCCCTTAGCTGACCAAGCCGGCCCGCGTTTTGGGCGCAATCTTCCCTATGCGCTCTCGGTGGCCGAGGTTACGCTATTGCTGGACTCCCCAGACCGCTCCACTCCGCTGGGTCAACGGGATGCCGCGCTTTTGGAGCTGCTCTACGCTACCGGCATGCGCGTCTCGGAGGCCTGCGCCCTCACGCTCCAGCGCTACCTCCCCGAGCAAGGCCTGGTGCGACCACTGGGAAAGGGCGGCAAGGAGCGGCTCGTCCCCATCGGGCCGCTTTCCATCGAGCGTCTTGACACCTGGCTCAAAGAGGGGCGGCGCAGCCTTTCGCCGCACTGCGACGCGCTCATCCTCAATGTCCGCGGACAAGAATTGTCACGAGTGTCAGCCTGGAAAATCTTGCGCGACCACGCCTGGAAGGCCGGCATCCAGGAGCACGACGAAGGCCGGCGCAAGTATGCCAACCGCGTGACCCCGCACGTGCTGCGCCACAGCTTTGCCACCCATCTGCTGGAAGGCGGCGCCGACCTGCGGACGGTGCAGGAGATGCTCGGGCACGCAAGTCTCACCACTACCGAGATCTACACCCACCTCGACATCTCGACGCTGCGCGAGGTCCATGCCGCCTGCCATCCGCGGGCGCGCCTGTGAATTAGGCTCGCGCGAGCACCGTAAGCAGGTGCCGGGCGCGCGAAGCCAGCAGGTAAAGGCTCTGCGGCGCGGTTTCGGAATCGACATCCACCAGCACCACCACCGCCGCCTCACAAGCCGAGGCCAGTGGAGCCGGCAATAGCACCGCCTTGTCGGGATTCCAGCCGCCGATGCGGGCCACCCACTTGAGACGAGCATCCTTCCAGTCGCAAAGCGCCGAAGCTTCGCGACGCGGCGCGGCAGAAAGTACGGCAATCTGAGCCGGAGCGAGGCCTTCTTGAGAAATCAAGCGGTGCAGCTCCTCGCGCAAGAGCTGCTCCTGCTCCTCAGGGGCGCGCCACGTCCGTTCGCGCACCGGCTCGCCGGCCGGACAACCGAGATCGATATCCAGATGCACTCCGCAATGGGAAGCAAGCCAGGCGGAAATGGCCCGACTGCGCCGCACCACACGATCCAGACGGCACTGCGCCAGTCCCGAAGGCCAAGCCGAAACCACGCCATCTACTGGCACGAAAGGATCGCGAAATAACGTGAGCGAAGACGTCGAGGTGGTCTTGAGAACAGACTCCAAGAGCGGCCACGACCAATCGGGATAGCGCTCGGCTTCCAGGCAGACCAGAGCATCCCAGCGCAGCTGCGGCAGCATGTCGAGAGCCTCCGGTACGGTATGCGCCATTGTATCCTCTTGCGGCTCCAGGCCCGCCGTGCGGACGATCTGCTCCAGGAATTCCTTGCGGTCACAAACCTCGACGGCGTGCAATCCGGGTCGTTGAGCTAGACGCTGCGCCAACAGTGGGTTCTCGCACAGGAGCGCCGTCTTCCGCCCCCGGGACGCCAAGTCTCCGGCTCGCGACAGGGCCAACTCCCCCTTACCGGTTCCGGCCGCGCCCGTGATCAGCAAGCGACGATTTTCACGCACCGCCTGCAGGATCCGCTCCTGGCGCAGTTGGGCACGTTCATAGAGCGCCACTTCATTGCGGATAGACTCGCGCAGAAGCGGTACAGCGCGTGCCTGGGGGTGGAAGAATTGACAAATTTCGTGATGATACCCCGGCCCCGGGGGGCGATGGGTCCAGGGGGACGGCCAGGAAAGCCAGGTGATGAGGCGCTCCTCCAGATGCCCAAGATCGCAGAAGTCCAGCATGGCGCGGCGCGGCAGGTCTTCGCCAAAGACGTCCTCGTCGTCCATCGGGGGAATGTCAGGAAAGCACACCATGGCCTCGATGCGCGGCGCTTGTGGCCTCTCGGTGCCGGCCACCAACCGCCGAGCGATGGACTTGAGGCCTTTGCGAAAGGCAAAGGCACCGTGACTTGCCTGTTCCAACGGCGATTGGATGGGGTGCCAGCGACGGTGCGAATCGATGCTGAACCAGCGTTCGCCCTCGCGCTGGATGCCACCGCCCTTCACCTCAATGACGGCGATGCCGTGGTCGGGATGGTACACCACGGCATCGGCTTCACCGGGGAGTTCGGCGTGCAGGATGTCGTCGCGGTAGATCCAGTGGACATTGAAGAAGAGATGCCAGCTGTCGGGCAGACGCTCGCAAGCCCGCGCCAGACAAAGTTCCGATGCCGCCTTGGGTAGTTCTCCGTGAAGCGTGGCCATGTCTCTATTCTAGCTCTGCTAGCCCCAAAATGCTGCCATGGCAAAACCGTTTCAAACACATCGCAATCTTGGCAAGTCGCCAGCATATCCCGACTTCTGACAAGAAGCAAACCTCGCTTTTACACAGTTATGACATTCGTCTCAATCTGAGACCCTACTCTTTAAGAAGAAGGAAAACTTAAAAGGAGGCCTCAAATGGCAGGTCGGATGGACAGTTGGGACGGATCAGGCGTATACAACCTCTACATCAAGGATATCCAAAAATATCCCCTCCTCACCCGTAAGGAAGAGCGTGCCGTGTTGGACGCCTTGGGAAAGGGTGACGAGGGTGCCATCCACAAGCTGGTGGTCTCCAACCTGCGCTTCGTCGTCAACGTCGCCTTCATGTACCGCAACCAGGGGCTTTCGCTTCCTGAGCTCATCAACGAGGGCAATCTCGGCCTGATCGAGGCGGCACGTCGCTTCGACACCACGCGCGACCTCAAGTTCATCTCCTACGCCGTATGGTGGATTCGCCAGAGCATCACCCGCGCCATCGCTGAGAAGGCCCGCATGGTGCGCATCTCGGCCGAGAAGGAACTGGTGCTGCGCCGCTTTTCGCGCGTCAACCATGCGACCATGCAGACCATCGGCGGCACGTATGTGGCCGATTCCGAAGTGGTCGGCGAGCGCTTGGGGCTCACCTCGCAGCAGGTCGACAAGGTGATCGAGATGGGCCAGCGCCACGCATCGCTCGATTCCAAGATCGACGACGACGGCGAAACATCCCTCCTGGATCTCATTTCCAGCGAGGATGAAGACCAGCCCGACCGCGTCTTCGAGCGCAATTCCGAACTAGAGAATCTCCAAGAGTTGCTCGGCGCTCTTGGAGACCTTGAGCGCAAGGTGCTTTCCATGTACTTTGGCGTCGGCTACGGCGAACCTTTCAACCTCCAGCAGATCGGCAAGGTGGTGGGCCTTTCCAAGGAGCGGGTTCGTCAGATCAAGGAGAAGGCTTTGGGGCACTTGCGCACCAAGGCCGAGGAATTGGCCTTAGCGGCCTGATCTTCGTTCTCCGTTGATATAAGGAGGTGTCGCTGGTGGTGGCGACGCCTCCTTTTTTGTTTTTCAATTTTAAGTCATTTTTGCAAATGACTTAAAATCTTATGAAGACTATATTATTGGCGGCTATGTGGATCTAGCACGATCTTTATGAAAGACATCATTTGGAACCCCTTTTTGAGGCATTCGCCAAAGTGGACTACAATTTCCATAAGTTTTCACAAGGCCATGCTATTTTAACTGTATCACAAGAGGCGTTAATGCTTTCCACTTGGGAAATTCCACGCTAATATCGAAGGCTTTAGACCGAATTGGCGGCAAGGAATTACCAAACGAGTTTCAACTTTCAGGACTCCTAAATTGCTGTGGCAGAATTTTTACATTTCGCTTTAAATACCGTTATCCTCATTCAACGATCTCACCTCTTTCTGAACACGAAAGTCTCTACAAGCAGGTGCGCCTTTGATCCGCGCATCAAATATCTAGTCAACAGTTAGCATTCATAGCATTGCATTAAATATGCAAAGTGTCAATCGCCAAAGCTTTCATAGACCAAATGAAGAAAGGTTTACGTTCAAAATGGATGAAGCATCTAAAACAAAAAAAACATGGGGAGACCTAGAAAAATCTATCGTCAACGGAAAAGGCATCGATATTGGTTGTGGCCCAGATCCAGTGACGCCTAATGTTCGCCGATTTGATATAGAAGATGGTGACGCCAACCATATCGAAGATTTCATTCATGAGCAGTTTGATTATGTGTATTCAGCCCACTGCCTTGAACACATGTATCATCCTAAAGAAGCATTGATGGGATGGTGGAATCTTGTTAAGCCTGGAGGGCACATGATTTTAATTGTGCCTGACGAAGACTTGTATGAGCAAGGAGTTTTTCCTAGTCGCTTTAATGCAGACCACAAATCTACTTTTACAATATCAAAGCATCACAGTTGGTCTTCCGCTTCCATAAACCTTCTCAGTCTCACTCAAGAATTACCACATGTAAAAGTTTTAAGCATAGCGCTTCAGGATGATGGATATGATCGATCACTGTTGAATCACGGGATCCATGCAAAAACGCCTTTAACGCGAACTCTCTTGCGCCTTTATCAGCGTTGGACCAACCTTAAATTGCCAAAAATATCTTCCCTAGAAATCATTCGCGAAAAATTCCAGCCTATCGATCAAACATTGTTACCTGGTGTTCTTGCACAAATCCAATGTGTTTTGCTGAAGCAAAATTAGTCAGCCAGCATAATTCATCATCAAATCGAAAGCAGCATAATGGAAAGTAGCATAATTTGTCCAATTTCTCAAACAGCAATGTCCTTCGCTTTTTCAGCTAAAATTTTTGATAAATATGACGTGAATTATTATCGCTGCCCAGAATGTGGCATTTTAAAAACAGAGCATCCCTTTTGGCTTGATGAAGCATACGAAAATGCAATCAATGATACCGACACAGGCGTAGTTGCAAGGAATCTTACAAATAGCAACATCTTGGAATATTTAATTCCATGTCTCAGATTAGAAAACGGCAAAGCTCTTGATATTGCTGGAGGATATGGGTTACTTGCGCGCATGCTTCGAGATAAAGGTTTTGACTGTTATACAACCGATAAGTATTGTCAAAATCTTTTTGCTAAATCTTTTGAGCCAGAAGATGCTTTTAAAGCAAATGTACTCTTTGCTTTTGAAGTTTTAGAGCACATTGAAGATCCTGTTTCATTTCTAGCCGACATATTTACCCGGTACAGTTGCAAAACGCTCATATTTTCAACAGTAACATTTACAGAGAATGTTCCTCCAAAAGAATGGTGGTATTATTCATTCGAAGGCGGGCAGCACATCACTTTTTACCAAAAGCAAACACTAAAAAGCTTAGCGGACCATTTCAATCTTTATTACTATTCTCTTGATGGCATCACACACATGTATACAGAATCAAAGCTTTCATATTTTCAACGCGCCATAATTTTCAATTCATACATACATCAAAAATACGCACATCACATCAAAAAAGCGAGAAGAGGATTCAGTAAAACTTGGGAAGATCATTACAAGTTAAAAGAACAAAAATGCGCAAAATTGAAAAACAGAGCGCAGAATATATAAGGAATAACCAAGGTTAAATTATTTATTAATTTAGTGCTTGCATCTAATTATAGAGTCAGAATAGCGTTATGAAGGTCTCGGTTTTCCCAGCAGCCGCTGATTGACTAACTCGGTGTCTTGAATTTATTGCAGACAATCTCCAAAAATTGCATTTTTGGCTCAAATTCACACTTTAATCACGCAAATGACATCTTTGTACGGCCTAGTTATGAGTTGCAGGATGCAATTCTCAGAGCAGGGATTACTTTCGCAAGGCACTCTTGACCAAGATCTGCAAATACTAACATTTGCATAAACGAAGGGCCTAAAGGGTTACGATTCACTTTGTTACTAATTTATCTTCAGCCAATGGAATATTTGATCAATAATAATGATCTTTACAGTCCTTTTTCCTGTCCCGCGCATTTTCTCCCTCAAAGAATAAGCAGCAATATGCTCGCCCATGAAAAGAAGACGCAGCATTTGCAAGAAATTTGACCTTCTCGATTCGTATGTGAAAAATTTACCATTTTTCAGAATTCCCGCATACGGCTCCACAACAAATTTATCCATTCCGATTTTTTCAAGGGCATGTTTCTGTTCTTCTTGAACATTGACTCCCATAGAATTCAAGACGTCATACAACGGGCCGCCGACAGGACGCGTATGGCAAAGGCTCACTTCATCAACAATTGCTATATTCTTGTGGTTATCAAGCAGCTTTGCCCATTGATAATCAAGTCCCCAACTACTTTGACTCGTACAAAAAGTAGGCAAGCATTTTTTTAGTGCATCTTGGCGAAAGCAAGGAGCCATTACTTCAACAAAGTTCGTCCAGCGCAATACGAATTTTCGGTTTTGTCGTGTAATCAAGTGACTTATGTAACTTTGTTCATCTAACGATGGCTGCGCAAGTTCCAGTGAGTGCTTAGCACAGATATCAAATAATTTATTTATCTCATTGCCACTTATCCGCAAATCATCATCTGGCAGCCAAATATACTCATAAGCATCCCATTTCAAAGCTCCCTCGGTAAGAAGTCTATAAAATGCGGGATATTCCGTTCCTTTACAATCGAAACGAACTTGTCCATCATATTTGTAGACAAACGGATCGTCGCCGTAATAGCTGACTACAATGTCCCAGTTTCTTTCAAATTCTGGCAACATCCATTCAGGATGTAATGATGAATCCCCCGCACGAACAATAACAAGATTCTTTTTCATAGTCCTTCCCTTTCCCAACAAACAAATTCAATGGGCCGCTGAAAGATATGCTCCACTTGAATTCCTCGTTTCCCAATCTGAGTTTTGAGCTGCTGAAATTTTGCACCTATATAAGCAAGATTCTTCCAGAACAAGAGAAGCTCAAAACATTGAGAAAGATTTGAAAATAAACCGTAGGCGTCGCAGGTAGACTATATGGAGATAGAAATCATTTTGGCACTTGGTCAATAGCGCTCAGCCTCGGCCGCAATCCAACACGCCACCTTTTCACATAAATAACTCCATTTAAAATTATTTGAAAAACTTCGAACACATCCAAATTCATCAAGCGGATTAATGCATCCGCTAAAAACTTTCTCAAAGTAGTCTTTAAGCTCTTCTTTTGATTGAACAATTTTTCCGATTTTTCCGCCATCTAAAACATCATCTATCGATGACACTTGTGTTGCAACAATATGGCATCCAAAATGTAAAGCATCCACCAAAGCTAAAGAAAAGCCTTCCCACCGCGAAGTTATACAGAAAACCATAGCACGACGATACCAAGAATATAGTTGAAGCCTGTCGCTTATTTCTCCTACAAAAAGGACCTTCTCCCGAAGATCCGGCCGCTTTAAATAGAAATTTCCAATTATTCTCCGAAACGAATCTTCTATAGGACCAATGAACGCTATTTTCCAATCTCCAACATCACAAGATTCCAGAGCATTCAAAAGCATTTCTGAATTTTTCTGCTCTGTGCCGATACGTCCAACAGAAATAACCAATTTATCTTTGTCACTAGCCACAATATCAGATAATCCATTTTCATTAAACCACACATCATCGAACCCGTTTGGGAGAACCTTTGTTTTTTCTTTTCCCCATGGATAAATGTGAAGAAAATTTTTACAAGACCGATTACTCTCAGAAGTGATCAGGTTCGGAATATTTCGGACAAAGATATGTGGCGGAAAATAATCATATATAGCCCGCACTAATGAAGAGTGTTTCTTTTTACATTCCTTTTCCAACCAGAATTCGTTTGCATCCAACTTTAAATAGAAAAAACCGTATGGATTCATAAGTTTATAAACCGCAGCCAGAATCATCGTTTCTCTCGTATGATTCAAAAGCATCAGCACATCTATATCTTTTGCGTGATCCATCAAATAGCGAATCGCCGAAAACGGCGCCATTCTGAATTGGCGATAATTAGGCGAGTCCTTAATGAGATCCAAACGCAACCATTTGGCTTCTTCATGAAGATACGAGAACTCTCGGCCTCGATCTAGGCACACAAAATGTGAATCATACCCATGCGTTCTCCCTAAAACATTGGCAATCATTCCAACATCTTTGATAAGATGAACATTTTGTGCATCAGGGAAGATGCATGTGAAATTCCGCTGTTTTCCCATTTGATTCCATCACATCTAGACAGAAGATGATTCTTAACAAAGAAGTAACTTGATTACTCGACAACGTCTAGCTAAGTTTGTTTTTGTGGAGATTCCACGTCACATTAAGAACTTCTTTAAAGCTCATCTTGTTACGGAAGTTTAAAATTCTTCAACGGCCTTCCTGCTAATGGCAAAAATTCTTTTTTGGTTTCCTCATGCGTTCCATGCCCCAAAGATGGGCTCACAACGCCGAGCATTTGAACTGCTTCAAGCCTTGTTGGCTACTGGCCACGAAATTTACATCGCCTCAGCGAACTATCCCAAAGGCACGGGAATGGAATGGACCGCTGAGGGGCGACAGCTCATGCTGTCCATGGGCGTTGCGGGGGTCTATGTACATCACAGCGCGCTCGACGACCTCATCGGCTGGCTCTTGCGAAAATTTGACGAAAAGACAGAAAATGTTCGTCCGTTGTCTTCGTGGGCACATACACCGCCAAGGTTGCGACAATGGTTCGCCTCACTCGTCAGCAGACTGAAACCAGACGTCCTTTTTATGAACTACTCGGCCTCCGACCAGCTTGTGGAGGCAGCCAACTTCGACCGCAGCCATTGCCTTCTCGAGACGCACGACTTCGTTCTGCTGAACAAGCGAATGCGCAGGGCACTAAAGCCCATGCTTCCCCATGCGCCTCTCCACCCATCTAGCGCCAGAGACGAAATCCTAGATCTCAACTGGTATCATGCAAACAATTTCCGCAGCGATGAAGAAGAGGCCCGCGTCTGCGCCCGTTACGCCTGCGCCCTATCCATATCAAAGCGAGAAGCAGAATGGATCCGCAGCGCCGAAGGGCACGTCGAATACCTTCCCATGTTCCTGCCAATAAGCAAGAGCGCCAACTCCTGGGACGGCTCCGCCCTTTTCGCTGCAGGCTTGAACGATTTCAACGTACAGGGTTACCTGTGGTTTACCGCCAAGGTCCTGCCTCTGCTCCAGCAAGCGGAGCCAGATTTCCAACTCACCGTGTGTGGAGGCTTATCGGAGCAAATCGCCCCTCTGAAAGGCGTCAAGTCCCTGGGAATCGTCCCCGACCTGTCCAAGGCGTACGCCCATGCCCGTATGGCAATTTGTCCAGTTTTCGGCGGCACAGGGCAGCAAGTCAAGATCGCTGAAGCCATGGCGCACGGCATCCCTGTCGTCGCCTTAGAAAAGCCCGCCTACGAATCTCCTTTGATCGATGGAGAAAACGGGTTCATTTGCCGTGATGCGCAGTCCTTTGCCCAAGCCTGCCTACAACTTTGGAACGATCCCTCACTTCGAGCCCGCCTTGGCACAAAGGCCAAGCAGACCATGGAACAGCAATTTTCCGTGGCGGACTATCGAGAAAAGATCTCCACAATCCTTGCAGACCTGCTGACAAAAGTGCAGACATCCAAGCTCAAGAGGTCTCACAATTTATCTTCTACGCCTTCATGACCGACACCAAACTCGTGCATCAGAGCAGTGACACCTTTTCTCCTGAGAGCGATTGGATTCGCATATCTAGCAAGGGGCAGGGGATCAGAGAAGGGCTGCGAGAGCTCCTGAACACCGGCGATCTCCTGCGCATGCTCATCTTGAGACACCTGAAGATTCGCTTCGCTCAGACGGCCATGGGCGCCTTTTGGGTGGTGCTTCAGCCGCTGATGACAGCGCTTATCTTCAGCGTGCTCTTCGGCGTATTCGTGAAAGTTCCCTCCGACGGGCTTCCTTACGTCGCCTTCGCTTATCCGGGCATGGCACTGTGGACGCTCTTCGCGCAGGGCTTTGATCGCGGCAGTACATCGCTAGTGCTTGAGGAACGACTCATCACCAAGGTCTACTTCCCGCGCCTAGTCATTCCCCTTTCGGCTACGCTTTCCGCCATAGCCGACTTCATCATCTCCACGCTCCTCATCTTCCCCTTGGCCTTGGCGTTTGGCGTCTCGCTCAGCTGGCGCTTGCCGCTATTCCTGATCGCCGTACCGCCAATCCTTTTCCTTGCCATCGCCATGGGTGTCCTCACGGCCTCCTTGAGCGTGCGCTACCGGGATCTTAGGCAGGTTGCGCCGTTCATCACTCAGCTTTGGTTCTATGCGACTCCGGTGGTCTTTCCTCTCAAAGTCGTACCGGAAGGCTTGAAGAACGCCGTCCTTTGGAATCCTGCCGGTGCTCCGGTCCTGCTCTTTCGTTCGGCCTTCTTTGGAACGCCAATGCCTCCCATGTGGAGCATCATGTCCAGCTACTTGATTTCAATTCTGCTGCTGACTCTAGCAGTTACGATCTTCCGCAAGGTGGAACGGGGAATGGCGGATTGGCTATGATGCCGATGATCGAAGTCCAGGGCTTGGGCAAAAGTTATGCAATGCTCCAACCGGGCGAAAAATGGTCTGGCGACTTTGCCGACATTGCAGCCGATGCTCTGCACCGCCTGATGCACGGACAGCTGTTCCGGCGACGCAAGCATGAGATTTTTTGGGCTCTCAAGGACCTCTCCTTCAGCGTGCAGCCGGGCGAGGTCGTGGCACTGGCTGGCCACAACGGAGCAGGCAAGAGCACGCTTCTCAAGGTGCTTTCGCGCATCACCTCGCCCAATGAGGGGTCAGCCCTGATCCGAGGCCGCATCGGCTCGCTCCTGGAAGTGGGAACAGGATTCCATCCTGATCTTACCGGGCGCGAGAACGTCTACCTCGCCGGAACCATCCTGGGTATGCGCCGTCAGGAAGTGGCAGCGCGTTTCGACGAGATCGTCGCCTTCGCGGAGATGGAAGCCTTCATCGACACCAAGGTGAAGCGCTATTCCAGCGGCATGTACTTGCGCTTGGCCTTTTCGGTCGCAGCCCATCTGTCCACCGAAGTCCTGCTGGTGGACGAAGCTCTGGCTGTGGGCGACGTCAACTTCCAGCGGAAGTGCATGGGAAAGATGGGGCAGATTGCCGGCCAAGGGCGCACGGTGTTCTTTGTGAGCCACAGCGTCTCGGCCATGCGTACCCTTTGCACACGAGGCATTTTGCTCGACCACGGCCGTCAGGTGATGGACGGCGACATCGAGACCATTGTCCAAGCCTATTTGGCCCATGGTGCCAAGGTCTCCGATCTTGGCAACGAGTGGACCAACGTGACGGACAATTTCTGTGATCCCTTCTTCCAGCCCTTGAGCCTGCGCCTCTTTGACGAGGACGCACCTGGCTCCCCGTCCTTCCAGTACGGCAGCCGTATCGTCGCGGAGATTGAAGGCAAGATTGAAGCATCGGCCCCCGACCTGAACATCGGCTTGGTCATCTCCACACCAGAGGGCACGGAAGTGTTTCGCACCTTCCTACGCGACACTCTCGCTCTGGTGGAAACGCGCTTGGAACCTGGAAACCACTGCTTCCGGGTAGGCTTACCTTGCCGCATTTTAAACGAAGGCGACTACCGCATCGAAATCGTCGCACTGCACAAGCAATGGATCCTGGAGCCAGGCAAGGGAAATCCCAGCCTTCCGCTTGCCATCCACGGCGGCTTTGGAACTACGCCTTACTGGATTCAGCGCCGTCCCGGCACCATAGCCCCAGAGCTGGGCTGGTCCATCCAGCCCTCATAGCCTCGGCTGGCGGAGCCTATCCGCTTCGCCGCAGCGACAGCGCCTTGTGTGCAAGGTCCGCCAGACGAAAGGGCTTGGCAAGGAAATCGTCCATGCCGGCAGCCTGTGTGTGCATGCGGGTTTCCTCAGAAACGTCGGCTGTAAGCGCCAAAATGGGGACATCTCTGTCGAGGATTCCGTCTTTGCCGCTGCGAATTATTTGGGCAACTTGGTAACCGTTGAGAACCGGCATATGCAGGTCTAAAAGCACCAGATCATAATGATTCCGCTTCATCTGTTCTACCGCTTTGCCGCCATCTTCAGCCACATCATAAGTGGCGTTAAGCCGCTTCAGGATTAGCGAGGCGAGTCGGACATTGGTCGGCGTATCATCACAGAGGAGCATATGCATGCCTTGCAGATCGGGAAGCGGGGCCAAAGCTACGGGAGGCGGAGCTACAGCCTGTTTTGAAATCGCAAAGCGTGCTTTCAACCGAAAGGTGGTTCCCTGTTCAAGTTGGCTCTCAACGCCAACGTCTCCCCCCATGAGGCGTGCCAAATTGCGCACGATGGCAAGCCCCAGACCGCTGCCGGTAGTGCCGGACGGGTCACGCTCATCAATGCGTTCAAAGCGTTGAAAAATCATTTCCAGGCGATCCGGCGGAATGCCGGGGCCGGTATCAGTGACGGTAAGTACAAGTTCGCCAGTGTCGCCCTGATCCGGACGCCAGCTTAAAGACGTGGTGACGCTTCCCTGCTCGGTGTACTTGAGGGCGTTTCCCATGAGATTGAGCAGTACCTGAGTCCAGCGAACCGGATCACCGATTAAAACGGGAATTGTCTTTTCACAGCGCAGCAGAAACGTCAGTTGTTTTTCACGAGCTTGGGAGGAAAGCGTAGCGTATGCCTGTTCAAGGCACTCGTACGGGTCGAACGGCACCTGAGCCAGGGACAGGCAGCCGCTATCCATGCGCGAGAGGTCGAGCACATCATTAATCAGGTGCACCAGGTGCCCTGAGGCGATCCGGATCGCCTTCAAATATTCCTCAGCATCCGGCCCGCCGAGACCATCCTGCAGCAGCAAGTCAGTAAATCCGGAAATAGCATTGAGAGGCGTACGAAACTCGTGGCTCATGTTCGAGAGGAACTTGCTCTTGGCGGTGGCGGCGCTCTTCCAACGTTCGAGCGCCTGGTTGCGCTCCTCAAGTGCCTCAGCGTTAATGCTGATCATAAAGTGCACACAGCTGTAAGACGCAAGAAAGGCGCCGAAAAAATCCATGGCTGTGTAGAAGTAGAGCGGCACGCCTCCGTCATTGCGATTGAGATGCGGCATCCACGGGGTGAGGTTGACAAGCAGAATCGCCGGAATCGGACTGATAACCCATATCCGGCGCTTCCACCCCTGGGGAAGGAGAATCAAGGCCTCAAGGCCGAAGGGAATCCAATAGATCCAGGACCCGCCCTTGCCGCAGAAGCCGTCGTCGCTAACGGCTAGTGCGACCCAGGTGAAGGCAAGGTTGAGGTGGACGGCTTGCGAGGGCGAAGACCGCATAAGCAGACGCGCAAGTCGGTAGCCAATACACAACAGCAGCATGCACAGAGCCGCACTCTTGCCCCACCCAACCAATGGGCTGGTGAGGAAGATGAGGCCCGAGACAAGCGAACCAATATCGAGGATGCGGACAAGGAGCCGATGCGATTCCGTCACGTCTCCATTTTAGCATCATATACGCGCTGCGAACGGCAAAGAAAAAGCCCCGATCCTTCCGGAGCGGGGCCTTACTCTAAAAACCGTCCGAAAGCTCAGTCGACCATGGGGGCGAAGAGCGGGAACCTGTAGCAGAGCTCGGCGACTTCGGCGCGCAGGCCCTTGATGGCCGCAGCGTCGTCCTTGGCCTTGACGGCACGGTCGATCACGTCGGCGATGAAGTCGATCTGCTCCAGACCAAAGCCGCGAGTGGTGACAGCGGCCGTGCCCAAGCGCACGCCCGACGGATCCATGGGCTTGCGCGGGTCGAAGGGAATGGTCGAGCGCGAACTCGAGATACCCACCTCGTCGAAGAGCCGCTCAGCTTCCTTGCCCGAAAGCCCCTTGGAGGTCATGTCCACCACGACCAAGTGGTTGTCGGTGCCACCGGAAACGATGGCGTAGCCCTTCTCGGTGAGCTTGTCCGAGAAGCGCTGAGCGTTCTTGATCACGTTCTTGGCGTAGGTATGGAAGGCCGGACGGAGCGCCTCGCCGAAGGCCACTGCCTTGGCAGCGATCTGCGGCACGTGAGGACCGCCCTGCATGCCCGGGAAGATGGCGCGGTTGATCTTCTTGGAGATCTCTTCGCTCTGCGAAAGAATGAGAGCGCCGCGGGGGCCGCGCAGAGTCTTGTGAGTGGTGGTGGTGACCACGTCGAAGATGCCCACGGGCGATGCGATGGCCTTGCCGGCGATCAGGCCCGCGATGTGGGCGATGTCGGCCATGGTGTAGGCACCGACTTCGTCGGCGATCGACTTGAAGGCCTTCCAGTCGAGATCGCGGGAGTAGGCGGAAAATCCGGCGAGGATCAGCTTGGGACGTTCCTTCAGGGCCACTTCACGGACATGGTCCATGTCGATGCGACCGGTGGTCTTATCGACGGTGTACTGGGTGAAGTTGTAGAGGATGCCCGAAGCGTTGACGGGATGGCCGTGGGAAAGGTGGCCGCCGTGGTCCAGCGCCAGGCCCAGCACCTTGTCGCCGGGATTGAGCAGAGCGAAGAAGGTCGCCAGATTGGCCGGCGAACCCGAAAGGGGCTGCACGTTGGCGTACTTGGCACCGAAAAGCTCCTTGGCGCGCTCGATGGCGAGATTTTCCACCACGTCGACGAATTCCTGGCCACCGTAGTAGCGCTTGCCGGGATAACCTTCGGAATACTTGTTCGTAAAGACCGAACTCATGGCCTCCAGAACGGCCGGCGAGACGTAGTTCTCGCTAGCGATCAGCTCCATGCCCGAGAGCTGGCGCAGCTCCTCGTGAAGCGTTGCCAGATGCAACGCCGGATCTTGGGATTGAAGAATCGATGACATGGTGGGTGGGCCTCCCGAAAAGGTGTATGACGATGGTCCGCCAAAAGTACCAAACCGGCGCCAAAGTGAGCTTAGAATCCCAGCAGTTTTCCAAGTGCTGGTCTTGGTCTATATTGAACGCAATCTGGCGTAGCCGTTCGGGAAGGGCTGAATTTTTGGGTCAGGTCGGACTGCGGAAGTCGGGAAATGGAGCTCATCAAGGCTGATGGCGCGGGGAGCGCTACAGCAAAGCAGGACACTACGTCATGAGAAACGCTCGACTGAACCCGGCTTATGGTGAACCTGTAGGTGCACTTAAGTATGATTCAGAACAATCCCATGGTCCCTCTGTAGTAATTACTTGCACCAAACCACCCCACCTAAGCTCAAGCTCAAGATGGATCGTCAAGTTGATGTCCAACCGGAACGTCATCCGTTTGCTGGTTTCCGCATCCGAAGTCGATGCAGGCGCCACTCCATGGACGACAAAAAGCAGCAAGGCATTAGGCATCACGTGAATGAGATGGCTGAACGCTTGCGAAGCCATTAAATTCAATATTCACAGATTGGATGGATTCAAGCCATGATATTCGTAGGTGTTCTTTCCCCTAAGCCCTTCCGCAGATCAGAGCACATCAATGGCATCAATATCACTGCATTCTGCTTGCAGCAATATCAAGACACCAAAAATGAGATGATTGATTCAGCATTTTCCTCTCCAGGAAGATATGTTGCAGAAATCGTAGAGCGATTGTGCGAACGAAACGATAGCGAATTCATTTTAGTATTCAACCCTAGGTACGAATTCTCAGAGAAGGAGATCTTAAAAATAGCAAGCAAATGTCTGAAATCCCTTTCGGACAATGACTTTGTTATCTTCTCCAAAAACAGCAGCACAATAATCGCCTACCTGCTCAAACATCCTATGGAAAAGCAGAGAATTTTCTGTTTATCCGCATTAAGTACAATTAGCGCTCAGTTAGATGCAAAAATCATCAGCGCCTTATTTAATTATTCCGGAAAAATCACAAACGTTTCCCTTTTTGGAAGCAAACCAAAACGAGGAAATGGATTTCTTGAAATTCACGAAGACAATCCTTCTGAGTTGTACCGAAGTCAAAAATCATACGATTACATCGTGAAAAACAAAGGAATACTCAAACACGTTTTCGTATGTCCACATCATGCAGGCGACATTCTTTTCCTATGTCAAGCTTTGCGCAACAATGTAAATGATTTTTTGGTTGCAGTGAACGAACGATATGCCGATATAGCATACGAAATATTGCCAAAGCATCAAGTCATCAAAGTTCATATTTCAGTACCCGGACGAGATGGCTTTGAATTTTTTGGCGAGCAAAAATATGTCAGCGCATTCACAAAAGAAATGTTTCTTCAGAAGACATCACAAGACAACAATGATCTTGGGATTTTACATTTTTTGAGGCCTTATCGTGACTACAACGCCTCATTTTCTCACTTGAGAGAAATGTTCAGTTTTGCTGCGGGGCAAAAGAGCGTCAATTACGATAGTCCTAAGAAATACCACAGGAACGAGCAATCAAGTTCTGTTATAATTCATTTCGATGGCGGCTGGAGCCTCAAGCGCTATCCACGTTTTTGGCGATCGGAACTTATTGATCTAATTTCTTCAATCGATTTACGCCCGATCATTCTTGGCAAGCCAGAGGAAGGCGAATCTCCATGTGAACATATTGAATATTCTGGAGTAGAAAATTTCAAAAAAGCTTTAGATGAGGCCGCCGCCTTCATTGGCATTGATTCATTTCCATCTCATTTTTCTATACATTATGGGATGCCTACAATTCAATTATTTGGCTGTACGCATCCAAGAAATTCTAGAGGAAAATTTTCGACCACGACCAGCGTGCTTCAGAACATTTTACCATGCGTCCCTTGCCAAGAAATGGAATCTTGCAAAATAGACAAGGCAGCTGATTGCAGAGCAATGCCAAGTCCGTCTCAAATTTTGCAAGAATTAAAAAGAATCATCAACATTTAATAGTTAGCAAGCTCATCATGCAGTATGTGCTCCGAGAGGATAATATGACTAAATTAATAGCTTTCCATCTACCACAATACCATCCCATTCCAGAAAATGATGAATGGTGGGGGAAAGGCTTCACAGAATGGACCAATGTTGTCCGAGCTCGTCCGTTGTTTCCTGGGCATTATCAGCCCCATCTACCAACGGATCTTGGCTTTTATGATCTGCGCCTTCCAGAAGCACGCCAGGCACAAGCAGATCTTGCACGCGCCTATGGAATTCATGCGTTTTGCTATTATCATTATTGGTTTTCGGGGCGTCGCATCCTTGAACGTCCAGTGGACGAGATCCTCTCTTCTGGAAAACCAGATTTCCCATTTTGCTTATGCTGGGCAAACGAAAATTGGACCCGAACTTGGGACGGGGGAGATCAGGACATCCTTCTATCTCAGTCATATGATAAAAGTGATATCCAAAGGCATGCGCATTGGCTTGTAAACGCATTCACTGATAAACGCTACTTACAGCATGACGGGATGCCCGTTTTCCTTATTTATAATACCTCGTCTTTGCAGGGTGCAGAGCAATTTGCTACCGTATTACGCGAAACAGCAATTCAAGCTGGGCTAAAAGGCGTCCATTTGGTGCGTGTGGACAGTTTTTCATGTATGCCAGGAGCTCTTCCCAAGGGATTCAATGCAAGCCTCTCTTTCCAACCATCCCGGAGTCTGTACGGCAGGCCGCTTGCACGAAATTTTTGGCAGCGACAATTAATGAGAGCAGGCCTTCTCCCTCGTGTCCATCTTGATCATGACATCCGCTCATACCCGGAACTGGTTGAGAAAGCTATCCGCACACCACTTCCTAGTTGGACACAACATCAATGTGTAACTCCTATGTGGGACAATTCTCCAAGGCGCAAAAAAGGGGCAACAATCTTCATTGATTCAAGCCCTGCACTCTTCAAAAAGTGGCTCATCGCAGAAATCCGAAAATCCAAAGCACACAACGATGATATGGTCTTCATCAATGCTTGGAACGAATGGGGAGAAGGCAACCATTTGGAACCCTGTGAGCGTTGGGGGCACAGTTATCTGGAAGCCGTCCAAGAGGCGCTTCAAGAGACCGAAAATGAGTAAGCAATGAATCTTCGAGATCTCGAGTACTTCGTGGCGGTAGCGGAACTGGGCCACTTCGGCAAGGCATCGGAGCGCTGCTTCTGCTCGCAGCCGACACTTTCTGGTCAATTGAAGAAGCTCGAAGAAGAGCTGGGAGCCGCTCTCTTGGAGCGCTTTCCCGGCGGCGTGCGGCTTACGCAGCTTGGCGAACAGTGCCTGCCGGTGGCGCGCGAAGCGCTTTCAGCGGCACGGCGCATTGAGGAATTCGGACAGGCCTTTCGCGACCCGCGCAGCGGCAACCTGCTCTTGGCGGCCATCCCCACCATTGGCCCCTACCTCTGGCCGGTAGTGCTGCCGTGGCTGCAAGAAGACTACCCTGCCCTGCAGCCGCTCTTGCGCGAGGAGCAGACCCACCGACTGTTGGAATCCTTGCGCGATGGCCGCGTGGATCTCGGGGTCTTGGCACTTCCCATCGAGGTCGCGGGCCTCGAAACCATGCCCCTATGGGACGAACCTTTTTTACTTGCGCTGCCGTCCGACCACCCGCTCGCCTCTCAGCCGCAAGTTCCGACCTCAGTACTCGAAGGCATGGAGCTCTTGCTGCTGGAAGAAGGCCACTGCCTGCGCGAGCAGGCGCTGGACGTTTGCAAGCTGCACGGCGGCCGCGAGCGGGACGGCTTCCGCGCCACGAGTCTTGAGACGCTGCGCCAGATGGTCCGCACCGGCACCGGCTGCACGCTTTTGCCGGCGTCTTCGGCCCGTCCTGAAGAAGGCCTTGCCGTCCTCCCCTTCTCGGATCCACCTTCGCGCCAAGTGGGCCTGTGCTGGCGTCGCGTCCATCCCCGCGCCGAGTTCTTCCGCACATTAGGAGAAGGCATGGCGCAACACCCGCCGTTTTGAATCGCCTTCGCAACGGCTAAGGTTACGCGGCATCACCGGTTCCAATGCCACCTCAAGCGGCATCAAGAAAGGAACGCAGCGCAGGAAGAAACGCTTTCGCGTCTTCGCACCCCAAGCGGTGGGTTTTTCTCAGGTTCTCGGGATTTCGTTCCGTTCGAGAGATGCCGAGCGGCCGCTCCGGGCGGATCACCAACACTTCGCCAGCATTCTCCAGGCGCGCAAGTTCGTCAAGGGCCGCGTTGTAGATCTCATATCGGCGCGCCAATGCCGTGACCACGGCGGGATGCTTGCGCAGCAGAAGCTTCACAAGTGGTAGGCCAGCAGCCTTCTTCTTGCGGTACTCTTTGGGCTGCGTGAGAACGACGAGGCTCCGTTCATAGCCGATGCTGCGGAACCAGGTCACCGGAATGGAATCGGCAATGCCTCCATCGAGGAGTTCCCGCCCACCGACACGGACAATCCGCGAGACGAGCGGCATGGAGGCCGAAGCGCGCATCCACTGGATGTCTTCGGCGTCTCCATTACAGCAACGGTGGTAGACCGGCTTCCCGGTAGGCACGTCGGTGCAGACGACGTAAAATTCGCACGGCTCCTTGGCGAAGGCCACGGCATCGAAGGGATCGAGGACCTCGGGAAGGGTGTGATAGCAGAACTCCTCCCCGTAGAGGTCTCCCGTTCGGAGGAGCGAACGCAAGCTGACGTAGCGCGGGTCGCGGCAGTAGGCCGTGTTGTAGCGCAACACCCTTCCGACTTGGTGCGACTTGTAGTTGCAGCCGAAGACGGCACCAGCCGAAACCCCGACAAGACCGTCGAACTCGATTTTTTCCTCCATCAGGACGTCGAGGACTCCTGCGGTGTACAGTCCCCGCATGCCACCGCCTTCCAACACCAACCCGTTCTTCACGCGCCACCTCTCCAGATATGATGACTCCGGCATTAGCCATGGCCGCCGCAACCGGACACGGAAAATAGCAGTCGCTTCAGCTGGGCCGAGCCCCCCCTGTGCCGCCGAAACACGCCCCATGTAGATTGAGACGCATGCGCAATATGACTCTTCTCGTCATCCGTCTTGCGGCAGCGCTGCCGCTTGCGGGCTGCATCGCTAAGACGCCGTCCCAGGAGCCTCACATGGTCACCGTCCGAATCCTCGATGTTCAAGGGCGCCTCGCACCGCCTGCTCCTCAGCCGACCGTGGAGCTTCCCGAAAACGAATGGAAGGCGCTCCTAACCCCTGAGCAGTATGGGGTGCTGCGCTCCAGCGAGACCGAGCGACCTTTTTGTGGACGCTTCCACGCCTCCCACGAATCCGGATGGTACTTGTGCGCCGGCTGCGGGCTGCCACTCTTCCACTCCTCGGCCAAGTTCGAATCGGGAACCGGCTGGCCGAGCTTCTTCCGTGCCGCCGCCGAAGAAAACTTGGAACAGCATGTGGACAAGAGTTGGGGCATGGCCCGCACCGAGATCCGCTGCGCCCGCTGCCATGGCCATCTTGGGCACGCCTTCGACGACGGCCCGGCGCCAACGGGCAAGCGCTACTGCCTCAACTCTGAGGCGCTGAACTTTCGGCCCGATCAGCTGCCGCATCCGCGCGCCTACTTCGCCGCCGGATGCTTCTGGGGCGTGCAGGCGAGCTTCGACGCCTTCCCGGGCGTGGTGGCGACGCGCGTGGGCTACATGGGCGGCCATCTGCCGCGCCCGAGCTACCGCCAGACCTGCACCGGCACCACTGGTCATGCCGAAACCGTCGAGGTGGAATGGGATCCAACCAGAACCAGCTTCGAGGCGCTGACTCGCTTCTTCTTCGAACTGCACGACCCGACCACCCGCAATCGCCAGGGTCCGGACGTCGGGAGCCAGTACCGCTCGGCAGTCTTTGCGGTCGATGCCGCCCAGGCTCGCGCCGCTAGGACGGTGGTGAAGGGGCTTGAAGCGCAGCGAACCTATGCCGCGCCGGTGGTGACAGAAATCGTCACAGCCGGAGAATTCTTCCCGGCCGAGACCTACCACCAGAAATACTACCTCTCGCACCCGGTGCACTGCCACGTGCCAGCGAGGCGCTAAGGCGGGCCCGGCGCGATCAGCGCCGGTTGAAGACCTGCTGAGTGGACGAGGCGGAGCGGAGCCAGTAGATGCCGATCGGCAATCCCTTTCGGGCCTCGTTCCAGCCTTCCTCTCTCGACTGGAGGCCGGCGAGGGCGTAACGGGCCACAAGTTTCCCTCGCAGATCGTACACGGCACAGCTCTGGTCCTGAGTCGGGAGATTCGCGCGCGGCGCAATCGCCGTCGAAGGCGTCTGCGTCTTCAGGATGGCCAGCATGGTCTGCGCATAGCGCTTGCCCATGGTGCGGTAGGAAGGCGCGTCGAAATGAACGTTTTGGCCATCCCCGTTGGTGGTGGTCAGACCGGCTGAGGAAACCACCTTGGCAGTGGGAATAGTTTTGGGCAAGGCGTCAATCATGGTGTTGGCTCCCTTGGAACTGCCGGTGGGAGCGACTTCGCCAGCAAGCAGGGGCACCTTGTCGGCAGTGGTGCCCAGGTCAGAAAGGAGCTTCTGGTAGATCTTCTTGACCTCGGCAGCCCAGGTGTTGTCGCCCACATTGGACTCGCCCTGATGGAGCAAGACGCCCTTGATCACACCGCGGCTCTGGGCCTGCTTGGCGATGGCGATGAGACGGCCGTAGGGATTGCCGCCATAGTTGGCCGCGAAGGACTGCATCCAGCTGGCCTGGCTCGCGTAATAGGACTGGTACTTGTCAAGATCGAACCCTTCGATCTTGGTACCACCCACCGCGACCACCACCAGTCCGACGGTGTCTGTGGTGGGGAGGCTGTCGGCCATGGTCCGGCCAAACCAGTCCACCACGGAAATCTTGGTGTCGCAACGGACGATGGGCGCGATGGCCGGCGTCCAGGTGCCCTGGGTCATGGAGCGACCGTTGCTGTTGCAGGTCACCGCCGGCAACTCCAGGAATCGCGGGTTCACCACCTTGTCCTGCGCTTCTGGAGTATTCACGGCCCCTTCCATATTGGATTGGCCGAAGGCGATGTACACCTGAAAGTTCGCGTTCTGGGAATGAGCCATTTGCGTCGCTCCCAGGAGAAGGAGCGGAAGGATGCTGAACTGGAAAATCTTTGATCTCATGGGGCCATCCTCGAGTTTTGGCAATGTGGCAAACACCAGACGGAGTTCATTTCTGCATGGAAGAGCCTATGGCACGGATGGGTGGCACCCCCCCGTGCATTGAGAATAATGCCCGCCAGCAGGCCGAACCGTCCGTTTGACGCAAGGGCTCTTGACATTTCTACAACGCCATCGGAGCTTGATCTTGTCGCAAAGCCTATGCTGGTGCCGTAACCGGCGAGTACCGCTAGAAGCGCTACATCTCTCGCACCCAGTACACGGCCACATGCCAACGCAGGACTAAGGCCTGTTGCTTTAAGACTTCGTTTAGCAGTTTGTGTTGTTTGATCAACGAAGGCCGCTTATCGGCGTCTTTTTCTAGCAAGCAAAAATGAACGACACTAAAAATCGCGACAGCGGTCCTGAAATCCTTCGAATTTTATTGATGACGATGATTGTCATGCATCATATCATCGTTCATGGGCTGGGACTTGCTGAATTTCCTATTGCTGTAAAAACGCCTAATTCTTTACTTGCTGTCGAATTGTCGTATAATGCATTTTTAACAATTGGAGTAAACGCTTTTGTATTAATATCAGGATATTACGGAATCAAGTATAAGACGAAGAACCTATTTTCTTTGTTCCTACAAGGGCTCATTTATTCAGTTTCCATTTGGTACATCTGCCACACTTTTCTTGGCAGAGAAGGATTTATCTCACCCGTACAATATTGGTTTTGCGTATGCTATTTTGCACTTTATTTGATTTCTCCATATATCAATAAATCCATCGCAGACCTCGCAGACAGACAATTAATTGCTCTCACAACCATTATTCTGTTCCTGCTCTGCATCATTGGCTTTGCTGGCAACGCTCACCACGTATTAGGCGGCGGATACGGATTCGTACAAATATTAGCCATGTACATAACTGGACGCACCATCAACAGATTTCGCGAGTTTATTGGAAAAATAAAAATCAAGCATCTATTGGTGCTGTTTGCAATTTGCTATCTAGGCGTGCTCATTCCAGCGTTTTCATTGTTCCACAAATGCACAGCAATGAGTTGGAATCTTTTCAGCTACGATAACCCTTTAAACATCATCAATGCATGCATTTTGTTCTTATTATTTTCCAAAATAAAAATAAAGATCGATTGGATTCGCAAAATTTCGAGCCACATGCTTGGCGTCTATATGCTACATGAAAATGGGTTTAGCCGTGAGTTCCTTAAGCATATCGTACTAAGCCTAATCAGCAACTGGGAGCAGGCTTTATTTTTCATTCCATCATTGGCAGTCGTGATCGTAATTTTGGGCATCATTATCGATATACCAATTGCCATAGCAATCAACACAGTTATCAATCACCACTTAGTAAGGAAAGTGATTGGTCCCATTGATCGGTTCGTACAAATCTGAGCGATATGCATTCTTTCGCATCGTTTTCTAAACGACACGCAACCTAGCTAGAAGATCCTCACGCCCGCCGATAAGGCCAGCACCAGCGAATAGGGATTTCCGCGCGTACCTGGACCGGTTGTCACATCGGGAAGCAATCCACCCGATTCGACGAGCCAAGTATTCCAGTGCATCTGCAGGAGAGCGGAGCCTTCCAGATACCAAAGGCGCCGATTGGGATTCTGAAAGACGTTCATCAGCGAAACGCCGAACAGCGGGCCTTCGGTCTGGATGCGGCGATTCTTAAGGTACTGGTACTGCGGCGTCTCGACCTTGTCGAAAAAGCCCACGCTCGCCCCGTAGCCAGCGAGGATCTTGATCCACGGATTAAGCTGCCCGTAGGGCTGGAATCCCGGAACACGCGTGCGCAGCGACAGATAGAGCGCTGTCTCCCACATGTTGACATCGCCCACGAAGGTATCGTTGTCGCTTGCCTGCACGCGCATGTTGTTGTAGAGATTGAAGCTCACCAGCGATCCAAATTCCAGGCAGTAGGCATCGCGATCGCAATAGCCCACGGAAGTGGAGATGTTGGGGCCGATGCCCGACACTTCCCCCTTACTTTCATCCGCACTGGTGACGAAGCGCGAACGCGAAGTTCCGACGCCGGCCAGAAAACTCCATCCGTCCGTCCACTTGTAAAGACCCGGCGGCGCGTCGGGAATCCCCGAATCGCTCAAGGCGTGTGCTGATCCGCACAGGAGTCCCAGTCCGTAAGTGCTCGGTAAACCGCTCTGGCTTGTCCTCGCTGTGAATACGATCATTGTCGGCTTTCCAAGGAGGCCGAGATGTCGGAAGGATTACAGGATCGTTGGCATCGTCTGGATCGTTTGT